>Ga0207772_100019_pt1 | contig 210668 bp, 202 predicted proteins | sample A23M3SouthBayCA_2_FD_187750 | JGI IMG/M metagenome (GOLD analysis project Ga0207772, IMG submission 187750) | Aerobic enrichment media microbial communities from Eden Landing Ponds, California, USA - A23 M3 (2) (SPAdes) | ecosystem: Environmental > Aquatic > Marine > Unclassified | place... | reverse complement strand
CGCGCTTCCTCGCTGGCTTCGGTAACGCGCTTCCTCGCTGGCTTCGGTAACGCGCTTCCTCGCTGGCTTCGGTAACGCGCTTCCTCGCTGGCTTCGGTACTGACTTTACGCGCGAGCGCCACCGTGCGAGCATGAACCACGACCGCTCTCGCGACCTGTACGACCGGGCGCTGTCCGCGATTCCGGGCGGCGTCAACTCCTCCGTTCGGGCGATCCGCCCGTATCCTTTCTTCGTCCAGCGGGGCGACGGCGGCCACGTCGTCGACGCCGACGGCAACCGCTACCTGGACTTCGTCAACGGGTACGGCCCGCTGCTGTACGGCCACGACCTGCCGGATCCGGTGCAGGCCGCGGTCCAGTCGGCGGTCAGCGAGGGGCCGATGTACGGCGCCCCGACCGAGGTCGAGGTCGATCTCGCGGAGTTCGTCGCACGCCACGTCCCGAGCGTCGAGATGACCCGCTTCGTCAACTCCGGCACGGAAGCGACCGTTTCGGCGGTTCGGCTGGCTCGCGGCTACACCGGCCGGGACAAGATCGTCGTCATGCAGGGCGGCTACCACGGCGCCCAGGAGTCGACGCTCGTCGAGGGTACCGTCGACGATCACGGTCCCAGCACCAACGGCATCCCCGAGGAGTTCGCTCAGCACACCCTCCCGGTACCGTTCAACGACTTCGACGCGATCCACGAGGCGTTCGAGGCCCACGGCGACGACATCGCGGCCGTCCTTACCGAGCCGATGCTCGGGAACTCGGGCATCGTGATGCCGGAGGACGGTTACCTGGAGACCCTGCGCGACGTCACCGAGGATCGCGGCGCCTTGCTGATCTTCGACGAGGTCATCACGGGCTTCCGCGTCGGCGGCCTCCAGTGCGCCCAGGGGAAGTTCGGCGTCACGCCGGACCTGACGACGTTCGGCAAGATCGTCGGCGGCGGCTTCCCCGTCGGCGCGATCGGCGGCCCCGCCGAGATAATCGAACAGTTCACTCCGAGCGGCGACGTGTTCCAGGCCGGCACGTTCTCGGGCCACCCGGTCACGATGGCCGCGGGCTACGAATCGCTGAAGTACGCCGCCGAGAACGACGTATACGAGCACGTCGACGAACTGGGCGAGACGCTTCGACGAGGTCTGACGGAGATCGTCCGCGATCAGGCGCCCCAGTACACGGTCGCCGGCACGGACAGCATGTTCAAGGTCATGTTCACGCGCGAGGGCCCCGACGCGACCGACGGCCACTGCGAGGCCGGCTGCGAGCAGCGCCCCGACTGCCCGCGCTACGACTACTGCCCGAAGAACGCCGCCGACGTCGCCGACTGCGACACCGAGCGCTGGGAGCGGCTGTTCTGGCCCGCCATGAAGGAGCGGGGCGTGTTCCTGACGCCGAACCAGTTCGAGTCCCAGTTCGTCAGCTACGCCCACACCGAGGAGGACGTCGAGACGGCGCTCGACGCGTATCGGGAAGCGCTGTAGTCGTGTCTCGGAGTCGGCGCTCCCCTCTCGCGGCGTCGCCGTTCCGGATCTCCCTCTCGGGCGCGACCGATTCGCGCGCGCCTGCCAGAAGGCATATTCGGCACCCGCCCGCAGAACCACCATGACTCGCAAGACTGTCGCGGACCGACTGGTCTGTGGTGGACGGTACCGTGACTGACGGCGATCCCGCGGCGGTCGACCGCCGGACTGTCCTCGGCGCGCTCGCGGGCGCCGGAACGGCGTCGCTGGCCGGCTGCTCGCTGTTCGAGTCCGACGAGGACGCCGCCACGGAGGCGCTCGCCGACGAGGAGGTTCGGGAGCTGGCCGAACGGTTCGCGCCGACGCTGTACTTCGACGAGCGCGAGCCCTGGTTTCCGACCGACCCGCGCCCCTACGAGCGGGAGCGCGACGGCGAGACGGTCGTCGACGGGTTCGACGCCCTCGAGGAGTACACCCGACAGTACAAAGAGTCGGGCGAGCCGCCCGCTCCGACTGTGTTCTACCGCGGCGTGGCGTACGAGGGCTCGCCGCTGGCGGTCGTCCAGTTCTGGTTCTACTCGGCGTTCGACCAGTTCACGACGAACTTTCACTGGCACGACTGGGAGGTGCTGCACGCGTTCGTCGACGTCTCGGAGTACCGCACCGACGACGGCGATACACGACCCGACGCCGCCGAACCGCAGCTGTTCGTCGCCAGCTCCCACTCCCGATCGGTGCCGAACAACGAGTTTCTCGACCCCGAGCGGACCGTGCCGCGGATCCTCTCGGAACTGGGCTCCCATTCGAGCGCGCTGTCGATCAACGACGAGGCCGACCGATTCCGGCGGCTTCCGACCGACGGTAGCTTCGCCGACATCACCAACCGAGCGATCGAGGGGCTCGGCGATCTCGCCGAGATTCCGGCGGCGTACGGCCTCCCGCGGGACGAAGGCGGGCGACTTCCCTACGTCGTGCCGGAACTCGACGGCGCGCCGCTGTACGAGCACGACCGGCTCCCCACCGTCGAGCGGACGGACCTCGTTCCCGAGGAGCTGACGGTGCGCTCGCTGGACGCGCTCTCCTCGCCGCCCGAGGGGCTCCCCGACCGGGAGACGGGGCTCGTGTTCGAGCACGCCGACCGAGGTGGCGATCCGGACCTGGCGTACGATCTCGTCCCCGCGAGCGACGTCGAACACGTCTCCGAGTTCGCCGGCCCGCAACTCAGCTTCGAGTTCGCCGTCCCGACGTTCGCCGAAGACGCGGTCGCCAGTCATATCACCGCGACCGGGGCGCCCTGGGAGCAGCCCCGGTACGACAACCCGGCTGCCGACATCTCGGAGCCGAACCACCGCGCCGCGCTGGCCGACCGCTACGACGCGGTGGGCGACCCCACCCCGGTCAACACCGTCGTCGCCGGGATCACCGAGGCGGTCGCGTCGGACGCCGCCCCTGACGGCGAGGGGCTGACGACGCGGTCCTCGTCCGTCGAGGCGATCGCGCTGCTGGAAAGCGATCCCGTGGCCGTCCCGACGTTCGGCGGCGTCGCCATGCTTCGAGACGTGCCGGCCGGCGACCACCGCCTGACTGTCAACGGCGCCGGTGTCGAACCCCACAGCGAACCCGTCACCGTCGACGACGCGGACGGCGAGCCCACGGTCGCGGGCGCCGACGGCGAGATCCCGCTGGTCGCCCGAGAACACTCGGTGCGGCTGGAGGTCGACGCCGACGGGACCGACGCCGACCTGACCGACCTCGCCGTCGAGGACGACTTCGCCGGGCGGCTCTACGACGCCGGGCTCTCCGGTCCCGACGCGGTGTACGTCCACCGGGACGGCGCCTACACGACCGAGGTGCGCGACGCCGACGGCGAGATCGGCGCGTTCCGGGTCACACCGGCGTCGGAAGCGAGCGTTCGGATCGACCAGCCCGACACCGGGAAAGGCTCGCTCGCCGCGTACGTCGCCGACGTCGCCGCCGAGACGCGGGACTCCGTCGCGGCTCACGACACCGACGACGCCTCCGGATCGGAGAACGCCGTTCGGGGGCTCGCGAACGCTCTCGGGGCCGCCGCGGACGCCGCCGGACGCGCGGCCGAACGAGCCGAAGCGGGCGAGCGGAAACGGGCCGACGAGTCGCTCGAAACCGTCGTTTCGAGACTCGAACACGTTTCCGAGCGGCTTGACGAAGCCCGCGGCGACCTGCCGGACGATCGCGAACGTGCGACCGACCGCCGCCTGGATCAGGCGCGCGAGCGAACCGAGCAAGCCCGGTCGGCCGAGCGGCTCTGACCCGGTTGGCTGATCCGTTCTGACACCCTTCGGCGCTGTCTCGGCCGCGGGACTTCGGCGTCCGGCGACCCGACGGCGCTCGCTCTCAGACGCAGCTTTGCCCGGGTAACCACCGCATAATTAAGAACTACTTCGCGCATCTCGACACGTGTCCGACGCCACCGCATCGCAGGCGTCTTCGATCGGCTCCGAGGAAGAGCAACTGGCGAGTACCGGGAGCCGCTGGTGGTACCTCGTCGCGGCCGTCCCGGTCGTGTACACGCTCACGCTGGCGCTGGCGCCGATGTTCACCGTTTCGGTCGTGCTCGGCAGCCCGCTGCCGACCGCCGGCGTGTTCCTCTCGCCCAAAGTCACGATCCTGGTGCTGGGAACGCCCGCGCTGCTCGTGACCCTCTCGCTACCGCTGGCGCTCCATCAGGATCTCCGGAGCCTGCCCACCGACTCCGCCGCGACCGACTGGTCGCCCGATCGCGAGACGTGGGTGCTGCTCGGCGCCGCGGGGCTGTTCGTGCCGGGGTACGCGCCGGTCGTGGCGAGCTACTACCTGTTCCGGCGCGTCCAGCAAGTCGGACTATAGGGACGGCCCCGTTAGCGCCCCCGGCTTCGCGTCGTCCATCGTTCGCCCCCCGGCGCCGCGCGCTCGGCCAAAGAGTGTCCTTTTCACCGTGGCCCCCCGAGAGGCGCGTATGAGTACTCGCGGCCCGATACGCCTGGCGACGCGGAGTTCCGATCTGGCGCTGCGCCAGGCGGCGACGGTGAAGGCGGCCCTCGAGGACCGCCGCTACGACGTGGAACTGGTGGAGGTGGAAACGACCGGGGATCAGATCCAGGACGAGCTGATCCACCGCCTCGGCAAGACCGGCGCGTTCGTCCGGAGCCTCGACGAGAAGGTCATCGAGGGCGAGGTCGACGCCGCGGTCCACTCCATGAAGGACATGCCGACCGAGCAGCCCGACGAGCTGATCGTCGCGGGCGTCCCCGAGCGGGCCGCGCCGGGTGACGCCCTGGTCACGCCGGACGGGGCGACGCTCGACGAGCTACCCGACGGCGCCACGGTCGGCACCTCGAGCCTGCGCCGGCAGGCCCAGCTGCTCGACGCCCGACCCGACCTGACGGTCGAGCCGCTCCGGGGCAACGTCGACACCCGGGTCGAGAAGTTGCTCGCGCCCGGCCTGCAGGCCGAACACGAGGCCCGCACCGACGCCGAGAAAGAAAAGAAAGGAAACACCGACAACGACGACTACGAGCACCCCTACGAGCGCGACGTCGAGACGTGGTTCTCGGAGCTCAACGAGATCGAGCGCCGCGCGCTCGAACGCGAGCCCGACGTCGAGTACGACGCGATCGTACTCGCCGAGGCCGGCCTCGACCGGAGCGGGCTGGCCCATCGCGTCGAGTACAGCCGGCTCCCGACCGATCGGTTCGTGCCGGCGCCGGGGCAGGGCGCGCTGGCGGTGACGACCCTCGACGACGAGGTCGGCGAGGCGATCACGACGATTCTCGACAACCCCCGCACGCGCATCGAGACGACCGCCGAGCGGACGATCCTCGCCGAGCTCGGCGGGGGCTGCGTCGCGCCGATCGGCGTCCACGCCGTGCTGCAGGGCGAGTACGTCCGCGTCGACGTGCAGGTGTTCAGCCGCGACGGTTCCGAGTCGGTCGCCGCGAGCCGCGACCTGCCCGCCGAGGATCACGTCTCGGCGGCCCGGTCGTTCGCCGCCGAGCTCGCCGATCGGGGCGCCGACGAGCTGATCGCGCAGGCCCGGCGCGACGACGAGGACGCCGAGGCCAAGCGAGAGGAGTCGGCATGAACGCTCGGGATCCGGACGCCGCCGCGGACGCGTCGGCGTCGGACGGGCAGGCCGACGGCAAGGTCTACCTCGTCGGCAGCGGCCCCGGCGATCCCGACCTGCTCACCGTGAAGGCCCGCCGACTGCTCGACGAGGCCGACGTCGTGCTCCACGACAAGCTTCCGGGTCCGGACATCATCGGCCTGATCCCCGAGGAGAAACGCGAGGACGTCGGCAAGCGCGCCGGCGGCGAGCGCACCCCCCAGGAGTACACCAACGACCGGCTCGTCGAACTCGCGCGCGAGGGGAAGACGGTCGTCCGATTGAAGGGCGGCGACCCGTTCGTGTTCGGCCGCGGCGGCGAGGAGCTGGTCCACCTCGCCGACCGATCGGTCCCCGTCGAGGTCGTCCCCGGCGTCACCTCGCCGATCGCCGGCGCCGCGGTCGCGGGCATCCCCGCGACCCACCGCGATCACGCTTCCAGCGTCACGCTCGTGACCGGCCACGAAGATCCCACCAAGGAGGAGTCGGCCGTCGACTGGGACGCTCTAGCGGCGACCGACGGCACGCTCGTCGTGCTGATGGGCGTCGGCAAGCTCCCCGACTACACCGCCGCGCTGCGCGAGGCCGGGATGGACGCCGACACGCCCGTCGCCCTGGTCGAGCGGGCGACCTGGCCCGACCAGCGCGTCGCGACGGGGACGCTCGACACCATCGTCGGCGTGCGCGACGAGGCCGGCGTCGAGCCGCCCGCGATCACCGTGATCGGCGAGGTGGCCACGACGCGCGAGCGCGTGCTGGAGTTTCTGGACAACGAGCCGGACGCCGACGCCGCCGACCGTCCCGACCGGGACGTCTTCGGCGCCGGGGAGGACTGACCCGTGCCCCGCGACATGACGGTGGCGGCCTTCCGTCCCGACGACGAGCGCCTCGCCGACGCCGTCGAGCTGATCGAGTCGCTCGGCGCGACGCCGGTGCCCGATCCGATGCTGGCGGTCGAGCCGACCGGCGCCCGCCCCCGGTCCGACGCGGACTTCGTCGTCTTGACGAGCAAAACGGGCGTCGAGCTGGCGGCCGAGGATGGATGGACACCCGGCGACGCGACGGTCTGCGCCATCGGCGAGCCCACCGCGGACGTCCTGCGCGAGGCCGGCTACGACGTCGATCTCGTCCCCGAGCAGTTCTCCTCCTCGGGACTCGTCGACGCGCTGGCCGACTCGGTCGACGGCGCCCGCGTCGAGGTCGCCCGGAGCGACCACGGCAGCGCCGTGCTGACCGACGGCTTAGAGGAGGCCGGCGCGTACGTCCACGAGACGATCCTCTACAGGCTCGTCCGCCCCGAGGGCGCCGGCGAGTCGGCCGAGATGGCCGCCGACGGCGAGCTCGACGCCGCGCTCTTTACCTCCTCGCTGACCGTCGAGCACTTTCTCGACGCCGCCGAGGAGCTGGGGATCCGCGGGGCCGCGATCGAGGGACTGGCGGCGGCGACCGTCGGCGTCATCGGCGAGCCGACCCGCGAGACCGCCGAGTCGCTGGGCATCGACGTCGACGTCGTCCCCGAGCGAGCCGACTTCGAGGAGCTGGCCTGCGCGACGATCGAGGACGGGGCGCCGACCTACACCGAGTGAGCGCCCGCCGACCGGGCGCGAACACCCGGTGCGGGGACGAACGGATTCCGCAGGTTTATCGGGGATTCCGACGAACCTCGTAGCGACCGATGGACGCGCCGATCCCGGACCTCGCCGAGCGCGCCGACGCCTGCGCCCAGCATCTGCGATCCGCCGACCGCGTCGTGCTGGCCTCCCACATCGACGCCGACGGCCTGACGAGCGCGGCGATCGCGGCGACGGCGTTAGAGCGCGCCGAGATCCCCTTCCGGACGGTGTTCAGCAAGCAACTCGACGCCGAGGAGATCGCCGGCATCGCCGAGCTGGAGCCGGACACGGTGCTCTTTACGGACTTCGGCAGCGGCCAGCTCGACATCATCGCCGAGCACGAGGCGGCGGACGATTTCACGCCGGTGATCGCGGACCACCACCAGCCCGCCGGCGCTGATTCTGAGGACGCCGAAGCGCCCGAAACGGAGTTCCACCTCAACCCGCTGCTCTTCGGCATCAACGGCGCCTCCGAACTGTCGGGTGCGGGCGCGAGCTACGTCCTCGCGCGGGCGCTCGAACCCGAGGGCGGCGACAACCGCGATCTGGCCGCGCTGGCGGCCGTCGGCGCCGTCGGCGACATGCAGGCCAGCGGCGGCGAACTGCACGGCGCCAACGAGCGCATCGTCGAGGAGGGCGTCGACGCGGGCGCGCTGGAGACGGCGACCGACCTCGCGCTGTACGGCAAGCAGACCCGCCCGCTTCCGAAGCTACTGGAGTACTCCAGCGACGTGAACATCCCCGGCATCTCGAACGACGAGAGCGGCGCGCTGCGCTTCCTCGACGACCTCGATCTCGACCTGAAGTCCGACGGCGAGTGGCGCCGCTGGGTCGATCTCGACGACGCCGAGCGCCAGACGGTCGCCAGCGCGCTCGTCCAGCGCGCCGTCTCGCGCGGCGTCCCCGCCGCGAAGATCGACGGGCTCGTCGCGACGACCTACTCGCTCGCCGACGAGCGGGTCGGCACCGAACTGCGCGACGCCAGCGAGTTCTCGACGCTTCTGAACGCCACCGCCCGGTACGAGCGGGCCGACGTGGGGCTGGCGGTCTGTCTCGGCGATCGCGGGCCGGCGCTCGAACGCGCCCGCCAGCTGCTGCGGGATCACCGCCGCAATCTCTCGGAGGGGATCCAGTGGGTCGAGGAGGAAGGCGTCACCAGGGAGGAACATCTCCAGTGGTTCCACGCCGAGGACCGGATCCGCGAGACGATCGTCGGCATCGTCGCGGGGATGGCCGTCGGCGCCGACGGCGTCGACCGCGGGCTGCCGATCGTCGCCTTCGCCGAAAAGAACGAGGAAGAGGTGAAGGTCTCCTCGCGGGGGACTCACAGTCTGGTCCGGAAGGGGCTGGATCTCTCTGCGGTGATGGGCGAGGCCTCGCGCGCCGTCGGCGGCGACGGCGGCGGTCACGACGTCGCGGCAGGCGCGACCGTCCCCGCGGGCACCGAAGCGGAGTTCGTCGAGCGGGCCGACGAGATCGTCGGCGACCAGCTCTCCTGATTCGCCGGCCGCCGTGAACCCCCGGCTCGGGCCGAAGCGGCAACGGAACTTATTAACAATAAACGCTAGGTACTGGTAGTACCGAATGAACGTCGTCTCGTCGTCGTTCCCGTGGCTGACGCTCGCAGCGTTCGCCTCGGGCGGCGGCGCGCTGGCGCTGATCCGCTACCTCTACCGGTACCGCGATCAGCCCGGCGTGCGATGGTTCATCGTCGCGATGAGCGCCGTGGCCGTCTTCTCGACGTCCTACGGCGTCGGGCTGCTGGTGTTCGACCCCCTCCTCCGCGAGGCGATCGGAATCGTCTCCTGGATCGCGCTCGGCTGGATGGGCGTTCCGTTTCTCGCGTTCGCGCTGGCGTACACCGGCCGGGGGGGCACGATCCGCTCGACGCCGTTCCGACTCCTGCTGGGCGTGCCGGTGCTGATCACCGTGCTGTCCGCGGCCAATCCGGCGCACGGGCTGCTCTGGAGCGACTTCGACGTCGTCCGGGTGTTCGGCCACGCCGGCGCCGAGTACGCCCTCGAACCGCTTGCGTACGTCACCTTCACCGTGGGGACGCTGTCGGCGGGGCTGGCGACGCTGCTCCTGTTCGAGACGGTGTTCAGCTACGGCCCGCTGTACCGCCGCGAGGCGGCCGCAGTCGCGATGAGCGCCGTCCCGCCGGGGATCGCCGGGTTCCTCTGGCTGTTCGGTCTCGGACCCGTTCCCCAGTTCAACGCGATGGCGGTGATGTTTCTGCCCCACGTCGCGCTGGACGCGTACGCCTTCGTCGGCAACAACATGTTCGACTCGCGGCCGACGACCCGACGAGCCGCCGAGCGAACCGCGATCGACGACATCGACAACCCGATCGTCGTGCTCGACGAGGGGGGTCTGGTCGTCCGGCTCAACGCCGCCGCCGAATCGCTGTTCGAGTCCGACGACGCCGACGCTGTCGGCGCGCCCGTCGCCGACCTGATCGGCCGCTCGATCAACCTCGACGGCACGGACCAGCACGTCACGATCCGTAGCGACGGCCGCCGCCGCCGCGAGTACGCGGTGTCGACCGCGCCGCTCCGGGACTCGGCGGGGACTCGCGTCGGTTACACGCTCGTCCTGCAGGACATCACCGTCGAGCGCCAGCGCGAACAGCGCCTGCAGGTGCTCAACCGCACCCTCCGGCACAACCTGCGCAACGACCTAAACGTCGTCCACGGCTACCTGGAGCTGGCGGCCGAACGGATCGACGACGAGGGGATCGAGGCGACGCTGCAAACCGCCGAGGAGACGACGACCGAGCTCATGGAGCTCGGGACGAAAGCCCGCCGCTTCGAGCAGGCGGTGGCGAACGAGCGACAGTCGGACCGCGAGACAGTCGCGCTCCGCGACGCGGTCGAAGACCGCGCGACCGAGCCGCCGCTCGACGAGCGCTCGATCGACGTGGACGTCCCGCGGTCGCTCGCGCTGGAGACCGACGAGCGGCTCCTCCGGATCGTCCTCCGGAACCTCCTCGAAAGCTGCCTCGAGTACGCCGACGAGGCGCCGACCTTCGAAATTCGGACGAGCGACCACCCGTCCTCGGAGTTCTCGCACGTCGAGGTCCGGATGCTCGGCGCGGCGATCCCCGACCACGAGATCGCCGTCGTCGAGGACGGCCAGGAGACCGCGCTCAACCACGGCAGCGGGATGGGACTGTGGTTCGTCAAGTGGGGCGTCTCCACGCTGGGCGGCGACGTCGACTTCGAGACCGGCGAGTCGGAGTCGACGATCGGGCTTCAGCTGCCGAGAGCCGACGAGAGCGCCGCTCGCACGAGCGTCGACGCCGTGTCGGACGACGGGGGCCTCCCCGGCGCCGAGCACGCTGACTGACCGCACCGGCGCGGCGTTCGTCCGGTCTCACCGCTCCAGCCCCGGCGGCGCGACCGGCTCGATGCCGCGCTCGTCGAGATAGGTTTCCAGAAACGCCGCGCGGTCGCCGATCTCGTCCGGTCGGTGGGCGTCGGTACCGACCGTGACGCCGACGCTCCGCTCGCGCAGCGCGTCGAGAAACGGCTCGCTCGGGTGGACGATCCCCGCATCGCGCAGCGCCCGCCCGGCGTTGATCTCGGGGACGGTCCGGGAGTCGGTCAGCGCCTCCGCAACGCGACGGTAGTGGTCCTCGGTCGCGCGCCCGCGCAACGGCGGCGTCCGCTCGGGCAGGTCGAGGTGGGCCGCGACGTCAAACAGTTCTGACTCGACGAGCGCGACGAGGTTCTCGTAGTACCGGTCGACGACGCGGTCCAGTTCCGCCTCGCTCAGGCCCGCGAACGCCGAGGTCGACTGGACCGATCGCCCGTCGACGGCGTGGACGCTCCCGACCGAGTACTGGAACTCGGCCTCGGTCAGAAACTCCTCGATCCGCCTCTCGTCGCGGGGCTCGTAGTTCATCTCGACGGCGTCGTAGAGTTCGAGGTCCGCCCCTTCGCGGGCCTGCTCGATGGCCCGGCGACGGCGCTCGTAGGTCCGGTCGAGCGTGAACCCGTAGCGGGCGCGCTCGTCGCGCGCCGCCTCGCGCTCCGTGACCACGCAGTGGTCGGCCAGTCCGATCCCTTCCAGGCCAGCCGCCGCGGCGGCGTCGACCATCGCCGGGAGAAAGGCGCCGTCGGAGTAGCTCGAGTGGAGGTGGAAATCGCGCACGGGTAGAGTTGAGCCCCACAGGTTGTAAACGGTGGGTTCGGCCGCGGGTTTATCAGGGATCGGGCGGCCAACGCCGCCGTGACGTAACCGAGCGACGCGACGCCGGCCGAGGCGGTTGTGCGGCAGCCGCGTCGCGATCCGATCCGCCGCCTGTTCGCTATCCGCCCAGAGGTATCTCTCCGGCCGCGTCGCCCGCAGGCGTAGCCCTCAAACCTCCTGCCCCCCTAGCGCGCGCCGATGGACGCCGACGCGGTCCGCGAGCGCGCAGCCGATCTTCCCACCGAGCCCGGCGTGTACCAGTTTCTCGACGGCGACCAGGTGCTGTACGTCGGGAAGGCGGTCGACCTGCGCTCGCGCGTGCGGTCGTACGCCGACCCGCGGAGCCATCGGATCTCGCGGATGGTCGACCGCGCGGGGACGATCGACGTCGCGGTGACCGACACCGAGACCCAGGCGCTGTTGCTGGAGGCGAACATGATCAAGCGCCACCAGCCGCGGTACAACGTCCGGCTGAAGGACGACAAGTCCTACCCCCTCGTGCAACTCACCGACCACGCCGTCCCGCGGATCGAGATCACGCGCGATCCCGACGAAGCCGCGACGGTGTACGGCCCCTACACGAACCGCGGCGAGGTCGAGACCGTCGTGAAGGCGCTCAGAGAGACGTACGGCGTGCGCGGCTGCTCGGACCACAAGTACTCCGGCCGCGACCGGCCCTGCCTGGACTACGAGGTCGGTCTCTGCACGGCGCCGTGCACCGGCGAGATCGGCGAAGCCGAGTATGCAGAGGATGTCGAGTCAGTACGCCGGTTCTTCGAGGGCGAGACGGGCGTGCTGGCGACGCCGCTCCGCAGCGCGATGGAGCAAGCGTCACAGGACCAGGAGTTCGAGCGCGCCGCGAATCTTCGCGACCGCCTCGAAACCGTCGAGCGCTTCCACGGCGAGGGCGGCGCCGCGGTCAGCAGCGAAGACGATCACGGCGAGCGCGCGGTCGACGTGCTCGGCGTCGCCGTCGAGGGCGAGGAGGCCACCGTCGCACGGCTCCACAGCGAGGGGGGCCAGCTCGTCGACCGGGAGCGCCACACCGTCGCCGCGCCCGAGAGCGGTCCCGACCAGATTCCCCGCGTGCTCGCCGCGTTCGTCCCGCAGTACTACGCCGAGCGCACGCTGCCCGACGCCTTGCTGCTGCCCGAACACCCCGACGACGAGGAGCTGGAAGCGTGGCTCGACGCCGAAAGCGTCGCGGTCCGCGTGCCGGGCGCCGGGCGCGAGGCCAAGCTGGTCGACCTCGCGCTGAAGAACGCCCGGCGCTCGGGCGGCCGTCGCGACGAGGTCGGCGCGCTGAAGAGCGCGCTGGCCCTCGACGCCGCCGATCGGATCGAAGGATTCGACGTGAGCCACGCCCAGGGGAAGGCAGTCGTCGGCAGCGACGTCACCTTCGTCGGCGGCACGCGCGAGAGTTCGGACTACCGCCGGAAGAAGCTCGACGAGCGAAACGACGACTACGCCAACATGCGAACCCTGATCGAGTGGCGCGCCCGCCGGGCGGTCGAGGGCCGGGACGACCGGCCGGATCCGGACCTCCTGCTGATCGACGGCGGCGAGGGCCAGCTTTCGGCTGCTCGCGACGCCCTCGACGAGGTTGGCTGGGACGTCCCCGCCGTCGCGCTCGCGAAGGACGAGGAACTGGTGATCACGCCGGATCGGACCTACGACTGGCCCGACGACGCGCCCCAGTTACACCTTCTTCAGCTCGTCCGCGACGAGGCTCATCGGTTCGCGGTCCAGTACCACCAGACCGTCCGGGACGACGTCTCGACCGCGCTCGACGACGTGCCGGGGATCGGCCCCGCGACCAGAAAGCGCCTCCTGCGGCGATTCGGCAGCGTCGACGGCGTCCGGTCGGCGTCGCCCGACGAACTGGCGTCGATCGACGGCGTCGGCGAGAAGACCGCGGCGACGCTCGACGAGCGGCTGTGAGGCGTCGAGCGCGCTCGCGGCAGCGGGCGAAAACTAAGGATCGTGTGGCTTTCCTGCGTTTCATTCACGGAACTCCCCTGATCCGGTGAGGATTTTTACTCCCCGGGAGTGGTAGTAAGGCACATGGTCTCGGAGTTCGGCGCGATATCGCTCGTTCCGCCGCTGCTCGCCATCGCGCTGGCGATCGTCACTCGCCGGGCGCTGCTGTCGCTATTTTTAGGGGTCTGGATGGGCGGCGCGATCGTCGCCGCCGGCGACGGCGTCGACGGTCCGCTCGACGCGCTGGCGCTTCCCTTCGTCGGCGTCGTCGAGGCGTTCGACTGGGTCGTCTCGGCGATCGGCGAGAGCACCTTCCACGCGGAGATCATCGTGTTCACGTTTCTGCTGGGATCGGGAATCGCCTTGCTGTGGCGCCTCGGCGGCTCGCTGGCGGTCGGGCAGGCCGCCGCCGGAACCGTCGACTCCCACCGCAAGGTCGGCGTGATGGCGTGGGGACTGGGATTGATCTGGTTCTTCGACGACTACGCCAACACCGCCATCGTCGGCAGCGCGATGAAGGATATGGCCGACAAGATGAACATGTCCCGGGAGAAGCTGGCGTACATCCTCGACTCGACGGCGGCGCCGGTCGCGACGTTCGGCATCTCCAGCTGGACGGCGTTCCAGATCGGGCTGATCGCCGACCAGTACCAGAACCTCGGGATCGGCGAGCAGACGCCGTCGGCGTTCGTGACGTTCCTTCGGTCGGTCCCGTTCAACGTCTACTGCCTGCTCGCCGTGCTGATGGTCGGGATCGTCGTCGTGACACAGCGCGACTTCGGCGAGATGCTCGACGCCGAAATCCGGGCGCGGGAAACCGGGAAGGTCACCCGCGACGACGCCAACCCGCTCCAGAGTATGAAACAGGATCTGGGCGAGCCGGTGACCGACGACCCGCGGCTCCGGACGTTCGTCGTCCCGGTGCTCGTCCTGATCGTCGTCGTGGTCGGCGGCGCCGCGCTGACCGGCTACGCCGCAAATCGCGGTCCGATCGAGATCGCGAACAACGCCAACTTCACCGGCGCGCTCGTCTGGGGATCGTTCGCGATGGTCGCGACCGCGATCGCGCTGGGCGTCGGTGAGGGCGCGATGGACCTCGACGAGGCGATGGAGACGGTGCTCGACGGGTTCGGCATCATGCTCCACGCGGTCAGCATCCTCGTGCTGGCGTGGTCGATCGGCTCGGTCGCCGACGCGCTGGGCACCGGCGCGTACGTGACCAACATCGCCGAGGGCGTCGTGACGCCGACGCTGTTGCCGGTCGTGATCCTCTACGCGTCGGCCGTCATCGCGTTCTCGATCGGCACCTCCTGGGGGACGATGAGCCTCGTCACGCCCGTCGCGGTACCGATGGCCTGGGAGATCGGCGGCGCCGACCCCCAGATGGTCGCCGTCGCCGTCGGCGCGGTGTTCAGCGGGGCGATCTTCGGCGATCACTGCTCGCCGATCTCCGACACGACGATCCTCTCGTCGACGTTCGCCGGGTCGGACCACATCGACCACGTGCGCACCCAGATCTACTACGCGCTGACGGTGATCCTCGTCGCGACGTTCGTCTACCTCGCGTGGAGCGTCACCGGCCTTCCCCAGCCGGTCTTGCTGGCGCTCGGCGTCGCGGTGCTGGCCGGCGTCGTCTACGCGCTCTCGGAGTTCGACGCCGCCCGGAAGAACGTCCCGGCGAAGCCGTTCTCCGGAGAGTCGCCCGAGTCGGCCCCCGGCGACGACTGAACTGGACGGCCGACGTTCCGGGCGGTCCCCGCCGCCGATAGCTGCGGTAGTGCCAACCGTTAACCACGTACGCTCCTAACGTCAGGTATGTCACGTCCGGGGGGCGACGGCGTCGAAGGCAAACGGGGGATCAGACCGCGAGCGATGCTCGTCGGCTTCGCCGCGCTGGCGATCGGCGCGTGGGTCGCGCTGAACTTCCTGTCGACGTCGCCGCTGGCGGTCGTCGGCGCCCTCCTATTGCTGCTCGCCGTCGTCACGATCGCCAGCGCCGTCGAGATCGTCGGCGCCTACGAGAAGCGCGCGCTGACCGTGTTCGGCGAGTACCGCAAACTGCTCGAACCGGGCATCAACTTCGTCCCGCCCTTTGTCTCGAAGACGTACGCCTACGACATGCGGACCCAGACGATCGACGTCCCGATGCAGGAGGCGATCACGCGGGACAACTCGCCGGTGCGGGCAGACGCCGTCGTCTACATCCGCGTGATGGACGCCCGGAAGGCGTATCTGGAGGTCGACGACTACGAGCGCGCGACCTCGAACCTCGCCCAGACGACGCTCCGGGCGGTGCTGGGCGACATGGAACTCGACGAGACGCTCAAGGAGCGCTCGAAGATCAACCGCCGCATCAACACGGCGATCGACGAGGCGACCGACGAGTGGGGGATCCGCGTCGAGGCCGTCGAGGTGCGCGCCGTCACGCCCAGCCAGGGCGTCCAGAGCGCGATGGAACAGCAGACCGCCGCCGAGCGCCGCCGCCGCGCGATGATCCTCGAAGCGCAGGGCGAGCGACGCTCCGCCGTCGAGACCGCGCAGGGCGACAAGCAGTCGAACGTCATCCGCGCGCAGGGCGAAAAGCAGAGCCAGATCCTCGAAGCACAGGGCGACGCCGTCTCGACGGTGCTGCGCGCCCGCTCGGCCGAGTCGATGGGCGAGCGGGCCGTCCTCGACAAGGGGATGGAGACGCTGGCCGGCGTCGGGCAGGGCGAGTCGACGACGTTCGTGCTGCCCCAAGAGCTGACTTCGATGCTGGGCCGCTACGGCAAGCATCTCTCGGGCGGCGACGTCGCACGGGACGGCGCGTCGCTCGACAGCCTCTCGATCGATCCCGAGACGCGGGAACTGCTGGGGCTCGACGACATCCAGGCGATCCTCGGGGAGGTCGACGACGTCGGCGGGATCGGCGAGGGCGACGCGCCGCTGGGCGGCGAAGCGGGCGCCGAAATCGCCGGCGCCGGGGGCGCTCGCGAGGAGCGATCGGACGGCGGCGACGCCGACGATCGAGACTCGACGAGCCCTGACTCGCGGGCTCGTCAGGACGACGAGACGACGGAACTCGCCGAGGAACGGGAGCGCTGACGCGGGCCGGGCGTCGCCTACGGCTCCGTTCCGCCGGATTTCGGCGTCGCTCCGCTGGCGTCCCTGCGACGCTCTGTGGCGTCCGGATGCCGCTCGGCGGCGAGTACCTTTTTGCTGTCACGACGAGTCGCTCCCGCCATGGACGAGTGGCGCGGGCGCGTCGACGAACTCCTTTACGCCGGCGAGTCGATCGAGGAGCGGATCGGCGTCGGCGACGCCGAAGTCGTGGTGACCACCCACCGCGTCCTCGCGCTGACTCCTTCGGGCGACGGCGAGCGCTATCGGGCGATCGACCGGCCGAACGTGCTGAGCGCGTCGATCGACGCAGGCGGCGATCGGGCTCACCTCCTGACGGCGGGCAAAGCCGGGCTCGTCGCGGCGCTGCTGTTCGCGCTCGCCGCCGCCGTCGATCTCGGGGGCGCTGCTCTCGACGTCGCCGGCCGACGCGCCTGCGGGTGCCGCCGGTGCTCTGGAGACCGTCGCGAGCGCGCTCGCGCTGGTCGATCTCTTCCTGATGCTCGCGTGGGCGCTGCCGGCGGTCGTCGCGCTGGCGTTTCTGGGACGGTACGTTGTCGGACGTCGCCGCGCGCTCAGGATCGCGGTCGCGGGCGGTGACGACGTACTCCTCCCCGCCGGAGAGAAATCGACGGTCGAGCGGTTCGAACGTGCGCTCGGTTTCGACGGCCCGTGAGCACGGCTCAGACGTCGTCCAGCGCGGCCTCGATCTCGTCGTAGTCGGGGAACTCCGGCCACTCGGTAGCGACCCAGGCGTACTCGACGGTGCGGTCCTCGTCGAGCAGGAACGCCGAGGGCCGGGGCTCGCTGATCCCGGTCATCCCGTCGAGGTCGTGGGCGATGCCGTACTCGACGGCGACGGTGTTCTTGGGGTCGGAGAACAGGTCGTAGTCGATCTCGCGGTCCTCGATCAGAGCTTTGTGCGAGTACGGATCGGAGATCGAGCAGCCGACGATCTCGACGTCGTACTCGTCGTCCCACGCCCGGTCGCGGATCTCGTTCCAGACGTACGTCGCGGGGAACGCGCCGTCCATCGTCGTGAACACGAGCAGCACCGGTCCTTCCTCTGTGAGTTCCGAGAGCGATCGGTCCTCCCAGTACTCGTCGTTGACCAGCGGGCGGGTGAAGTCGGGCGCGACCTCGCCCTCGGCGACGTGGTCGGCGAGTAGATGGAGTTCGACGTCGAACTCCATCTACTCGTCACCCCCGCTGGGATCGCCGCTGGCGCCGGTCGCTCCGGCGGCGTCCGGCCGTTCGCTCCCCTCCGCGCCGTAGGTCTTCTCGAGGTAGTCGACGATGTTGGCGCTTTCCGACATCGTGACGCCGGTGTGATCGTCGACGATCGCGGGCACCGACCGCTTCCCGCTGACGCGCTTGACGACGTTGCGTTTCGAGTGCATCGGCTCGACGAACCGCGAGCTGTAGTCGAGCTCGAGCTCGTTCAGCGTGCGGGCGACCCGCTCGCAGAACGGGCACGCCTGCAGGCGGTAGAACGTGATCGGTTGGTCGGTCTGGCTCATACCGTACAGTTGGGGCGGCACGCGTGAAAACGTTGGGCAGACGGCCGTCGTTGCCGGTCGCGTCGATCGAGCATATGCGCGAGACGGACGCGCCTCTCGGCCGTCGCAGCCTCAGAATGGTGGGGTGTTCCGTGGGCTTCCCTCACAAGAGTTAATTCACCCGACCGGCAAGTACCCGTGTCGATGGGTATACCTGTCTCGTGGTTGGCGCCGCTCGCCGCGGAAGTGCCGTTTGTCGGGATCGAACTGGCACAGTCGACGATCGCCGTACTCGGCGTGGCGAGCATCGTCATCCTGATCGGGCTCTCGGCGTTTTTCTCCTCCTCGGAGATTGCCATGTTCTCGCTGCCCGACTACCGCGTCGAGTCGCTGGCCGAGGAGGGCAAGCCCGGCGCCCTGACGCTTCAAGGGCTCAAGGAAGACCCCCACCGCTTGCTGGTGACGATCCTCGTCGGGAACAACCTCGTCAACATCGCGATGTCCTCGATCGCGACCGCGCTCGTCGGAATGTACTCCCCGAGCGCGGGCGTCGCGGTGCTCGTCTCGACGTTCGGGATCACGGCGCTGGTCCTGCTGTTCGGCGAGAGCGCGCCCAAGTCCTACGCGGTCGAGCACACCGAGTCCTGGGCGCTGACGATCTCGCGCCCGCTGAAACTCTCGGAGTACGTGCTGAAGCCGCTGGTGATCACGTTCGACTTCCTCACCCGGCAGGTCAACCGCCTGACCGGCGGCGGCAGCGCGATCGAGTCGGGGTACGTCACGCGCTCGGAGATCCAGGACATGATCGAGACCGGCGAGCGCGAGGGCGTCATCGAGGAGGACGAGCGCGAGATGCTCCAGCGGATCTTTCGGTTCAACAAGTCGATCGCCAAGGAGGTGATGACGCCGCGACTCGACATGACCGCGGTGCCGGCCGACGCGTCCGTCGAGGAGGCGCTCCAGACGTGCGTCCAGAGCGGCCACGCCCGCGTCCCCGTCTTCGAGGGCAGCCTCGACAACGTGATCGGCGTCGTCCACATCCGCGATCTGGTGCGGGACACCAACTACGGCGAGGCCGACTCCCGGACCCTCGAACTGGAGGATCTCATCAACCCCACGCTGCACGTCCCCGAGTCCAAGAACGTCGACGAACTGCTCACCGAGATGCGCGAGGAGCGCATGCACATGGTGATCGTCATCGACGAGTTCGGCACCACTGAGGGGCTGATCACCATGGAGGACATGGTCGAGGAGATCGTCGGCGAGATCCTGGAGGGCGGCGAGGACGAGCCGATCGAGTTCGTCGAGGACGGCGCCGTCGTTCAGGGCGAGGTCAACATCCACGAGGTCAATGAGGCCTTAGAGATCGACCTCCCGGAGGGCGAGGAGTTCGAGACCGTCGCCGGCTTCGTGTTCAACCGCGCGGGCCGCCTCGTCGAGGCCGGCGAGGAGATCACCTACGACGGCATCCGGATCGTCGTCGAGGAGGTCGAGAACACCCGCATCAAGAAGGCGCGCCTGGAACAGCTCGACCTGCCCGAGGAGTCGGACGACGCCGACGTCGCCGACGACGACGTGGCCGTCGCCGACGAGGAGAACGGCGCGCCGATCGATAAGTAGGGGTGTCCCGACGTTTTTCCGCAGCTTCGATCGACCAGCCGTGGCACGCGCTCCGCGCTCGTGGTCGATGGCGTCCTGGCGCAAGAGCTACCCACTAGCCTGGCAGTAGTCGGTTTGGATGTGAGGTTATGTCCAGTATATTCTGATTTAGATGGACAATGATCCACGAAAAGAGTTAATAATTGCTGGTGTATTGTAATAAATAGGTGAAACAGGCATGGGTATACAGAAAAAGCGGTACAGCTGTAGCGAGTGTGAGCGGACCGTCCACCCGGTATCGTACCGCGCGACCTGTCCGGACTGTGGTGGCCAGCTCGCAGACGGCGTCGCGCCGCGGCGCTCGTCGTAGCGTCAGAACGTCCACGATTTCTTCGCGTCGCCGTCTCAGAACAGCAGCGAGACGCCGGTATACCCCGCGTACCCGACGACGATCGCGCCGACCAGCGAGCCGATCCACGCGAGCACCGTGTAGCCCATCTTCCCCGCGCTGACGCCGCCCCCTCCGCCCGCGGCGTAGCCGCTGCCGATGATCGAGCTGACGATGATCTCGTTGAACGAAACGGGAATACCGAAGAAGACGGCGGTCTGTGCGATGGCGAAGGAAGGGATCAGCGCGGCGATCGACCGGCGCGGTCCCAGCGAGGAGTAGTCCTGCGCGATCGCCTTGATCATCCTCGGGGCGCCCGTCCAGGAGCCGACGAGCAGGCCGAGTCCGCCGCCGACCAGCGCGGCGGTCACGGGCACGCCCCGCGGTTCGACCAGCGGGAGCATCGGTCCGACGGCGAGCCCGACCTGGCTGCCGCCCGCGGAGAACGCCACGAGCCCGCCCATCACGAGCAGGAATCGGCGCTGTCCGCGGTCGGCGTCGATCCGTAGGTCCCGATACAGCGCCAGGCCCGCCAGCGCGCCGAGCGCCAGCGTCGCGACGGCCTGGCCCGCGAACGACGCCAGCGGCAGCGGGCCGGCGATCGTCTGGGCGATCGTGGCGCCCTCGCCCGGCGGGCCGAGCACGACGAACTCGACGTTCGCGAGGATCACGCCGACCAGCCCGGCGAGCACCGGCACCGTCGCCTGCTCGTCCCACGAGTCGTTGCGCAGCGTCTTCGCCGTCGCGTAGGCGATGCCGCCGCCGACGAAGGGCGTCAGCACCCACAGCGTGCCTATCTCTCGATACTTCGCCCAGGCGGGATCGCCGCCCATCGCCAGCCCGACGCCGACGACCGCGCCGGTGACGGTGAACGCCGTCGCGATCGGGTAGCCCGTGAACACGCCGATCGCGACGAGCGTCGCCGCGATGATCAGCGCGAGCGTCGCCGCCGTGGGGGTGAGCGAGACGCCGCCGATCAGTTCCCGTCCGACCGCTTCGGAGACGTTCGCACCCTGCAGGACGGCGCCGAAAAAGCCCAGAAGGCCGACGAAGAAGCCGGCCCGCATCACCGAGATCGCGTTGGCGCCGACCGCCGGCGCGAACGGTGTCGATCCGCTGGAGCCGGCGCCGATCGCCCAGGCCATGAACATACTCGCCAGCCCAGCAACCAGAAGCGTCGCCAGCGTCGCGGCGTCGACCATCTATCGGCGTACTACCGCCGGCCCCTACAAGTGACTACCGACCGAGCGGTGAAGTTTCTCGGGCAGTCGGTTGTCGATCTTAGGAATCCTGAGTCGTCTGCTTGCCCCCAGTCCGGCCGTCCGCTACTGCCGCGCTCAGTTCTTCGACGGCTTCGACCGCCCGTCCGTCTCGCTTTCGGGCGGCTCGACGCCTTCCGCGGCCGCGGCGACGTCCGTGTCCTTCTCGGTGTCGACGTGCCAGCGGTCGAACTCGTCCTCGTACTCGGCGAGCCGCGAGGACACCTCCTCTTTGAGCTCGTCGTCGTTGACGTTGACCTCGAAGACGAACACTTCCTCGTCGCTGCGGGTCGAGCGCTGGAGGTTCGCGCTGATCAGCTCGTTGTCGAAGTAGTACGGCGCGAGCTGGGTCATCACGCGCTGGTAGACGGTGTTCTCCACGGTGCGAAGCGCCTTGCGCCCCGCCGAGTCGGCCGCGCGGGCGACGTACTCGATCGACTCGCCCCACTTGTCGACCGCGCCGTCGGCGTCGTCGTCGTCGAGTTTCTCGTAGGACTCGCTGAGCTTCTCGCCGGCGGTGCGGATGTCCTCGTCGGGGTTCTTGCCGGCCTGTTCGCCTTTCCCCTCCTTGACGCTGGCCTGGTCGGCCGTTTTCTCGCTGACGTCCTCCTCGATGTGCTCGTGAGATTTGGGCCGCCACTCGTCCCACTCGGCGAACGCGTCCGGGTAGCTCGGCTCGCCCGCGGACTCGTTAGCGTCGACGTCGCGTAGCGCCCGGGTGATCCGCTCGCCGTGCTCGACGACGTCGCCCCACGCGCCGCGGATCTTGAACCCGGAGATGCTTTCTTCCATTCCGTTGAGTAGCCGCTAAGGACACGGGCGGTTAAACGCTTTGCCCCCGGTGCGTAGGTACCGGCCGTTCGCCGTGCCGACGTGGTTTGGTTCCGGTGGTCGGACGCCGCTGTCGAACCGCCGTCACCGCCCCATCACCGGCCGTACGTCAGCCGGGTCGCGACCTCGTCGAGGCGTCGTTTGAGCCGACTGGCGGCGACCTGGAGTCGCATCGCCGCGTGGGCCTCGCGCTCGTCGACCTCGATGCGCTCGTCGCCGAACGGGTCCCGATCGCCGTCCCCGTCGCTCGCGTCGACGACCGAACTGATGCCACAGCGGCCGCAGGCCTCCGTTCGTTTCTCCCCCATGCTGTGTGAGTACGGGCCGCGATCTGGTAAAGCTTTCAGCGCCGGTGTGATCGCCGGCGTTCGCGTCGGAACCGTGAACGGCGTCCGCATCGGACCTCCAACCGGCGCTCGTGTCGAAACCGCGACCGGTTGTCAGCTATTTGTAGCGGTTCGATCACAGTTTACACATGGCGCCCTCCGCCGTCGAACGCCCGCCACCGACGACCGATTCGCCGCCCGAGTGGGACGACGAGTACCTCGACGCCGCCGCCGACCGGCTCGCCCACAACTACGACCTCGCTCGCGACGTGCGGATTCGGGACGAGCCGTTCGACCTGTACGGCCGGATGAACATGAGAAGCCAGAAGCATTTCCTGCACCCCTCGATCTCGTTCGCCCAACACGAGGCCCACGAGCACCTGTTCGTCCGCCGGGTCGACGCGCTGTACGTCGCCGAACTGGAGTATCTCGTCGACTTCTGTCACGATCTGGCCGACGACTGGATCGATCCTGACGAGGAACACTACGGCACCGAGTTCACCGTCGTCCTCGTCCCGCCGGTGTTGACCGACGACGTCCGCTCGTTCGTCGAAGACTTTCGCGACCGGACGCTCATCAAGTTCGGCTACCACGGCCACTACGAGATCAATCTCGTCGTCGCGGCGCCCTCGGACGAGGAACTCGTCGCCAGCGAGAACGCGGACGTCCGCTCGGCGTTCGCGACGTGGGAGTCGATCGAGCGCACCGAGCCGGGGCTGCTCGATCTGCTCAAACGGCGGCTGCAGCTGTAGGCGGTCGCCGGCTCGGAAACGGCGCCCAGACGGAAACGGCGCCCGGACGAAAACGTCGTCCGGACGAAAACGGCGTCCGGCGTGGGGACGCCGACGGTCAGTCGTCGCTTCCTTCGGACTCGCTTCGCTCGTCCGAACTTCCGATAGACTCGTGTCGCTCGTCTATCGACGTTCGAGATCCGAAGGATCTCTCACCGTCGTTCGCTTCGCTCGGTTCGCCTCCGTCCGCCGCGGCCACGTCCCCGCCCGTCCGGACGCGCTGGATGTTGCTGTACCCCATCCTGACCAGCGACAGCGCCAGCCCGATGAGCACGAAGGCGATGACGATCTGCAAGGTCGTCCCGATCAGATCGAGCGCCGTCGCGTCGGCCATCCAGGCGCTATCGAGCAGCTTCACCGCGATGTTCTGGTACAGCGCCAGCCAGAGCAAGCCAAGCACCGTGATCGACGCCATCACCACCATCGGGACGCCGGTGCTGACGAGCTGCTTGGTCTCGTCCCAGTTGGCGAGCCAGACTGTCGCGGTCAGCAGCGCCAGCGCGGCCAGCAGCTGGTTGGCGCCGCCGAACAGCGGCCAGAGGTCTTCCCACCGCCCGCTGGTGACCAGCAGGTACGCGAGCACGATCTGGACGCCGGTGCTGAAGTAGCGGTTCGCGGCGACCGACTGTGTCGTCGTCTCGGGCGTCTCGACGATCTCCTCGAGCATGTACCGGCCCAGCCGCGCCGCGGTGTCGGTGCTGGTCAGCAGGAAGCTCACCAGCACTAGCGCCATAAAGGGCGCGCCGTACGACGCCGGGATGCCGAAGCTCGTGAAGATGACGCCGCCGCCGGTCGCGAAGTTCGGCAGCGCGAGGCCGATGCCGCCCGACGCCGCCACGTCGGCGACCAGCACCACCGTACAGAGCGCGACCGTCGCGAGCAGCCCCTCGCCGAGCATCCCGCCGTAGCCGATCAGGCGCGCGTCGGTCTCCCTGTCGAGCTGTTTCGCCGTGGTGCCCGAGGAGACCAGCGAGTGGAACCCGCTGATCGTCCCGCAGGCGATCGTGATAAAGAGCAGCGGGAACAGCGGCATCAGCGCGAAGCTGGCGACGTCGCTCCCCCAGAATCCGTAGTACGCCTGCGTGTTGATCGTCAGCGGCTCGGCCGCGGTGCCGAACACCGTGCCGACGATGATCGCCAGCAGCGCGCCCCCGACGCCGGCGTACAGCAGGAACGACGACAGGTAGTCCCGCGGCTGGAGCAGCGTCCACACCGGCAGCACGGCGGCGACGAACGCGTACAGCAACACGACGACGATCCAGGCGGCGATGTTCGGGTTGAACAGTTCGGCGCCCGGCAGCCACGCGCCGCTGCTCGCGAACAGCACGATCGTGCCGGCGGGGTAGCTCGCGTCGCCCACCGCCGGGAACAGCGCCAGCGGATACTGGACGCCGACCCAGACGCCGGCGAACACCGCGGCGACGAAGGCGACCGTCCCCGGGATGAACGGCAAGTCGAGCTGGTACAGGTAGACGCCGAAGACCAGCGCCAGCCCGATGTAGATGATGCTCGCGGTCGCCGCCTGCGGGTAGGCGTCCAGCACGATGCCGACGACGAGCGCGAACACCGCCACCACGAGGATGATCGTCAGGAACGCGAACCACAGCAGCCGATTCTTCCCGCGCTCCCCGAGGTACGAACCGATGATCGACCCGATCGACTTGCCCTCGTGGCGGATCGACCCCGACAGCGACATGAAGTCGTGGACGGCGCCCATCAGCGGGTTCCCGATCGCGACCCACAGCACGGCCGGCACCCACCCCCAGACCAGCGCCGCCGTTATCGGGCCGACGATCGGCGCGCCGCCCGCGATGCTCGAATAGTGGTGCCCCAACAAGACCGGCTTTTTCGACGGCACGTACTCCTGTCCGTCCTCGTGCTTGTGCGCCGGCGTCGTCCGCTCCTCGTCGAGATCGACGAAGCTCGCCAGGTACCGGGAGTACCCCAGGTACCCCGCGCTGAACATCGCCAGCACGCCGAGCACGAGCCATATCACCTGTACCATACGTTCTCCCCCAGTTGATAATTATCAATACCGATAATAAACCTTGGTACCAGATACCACCGTGGGGCGTTGCGAATCTATCGGCGGAGGGCGGCGGGGCCGGACGCCGACCCCCGGTCGTTCTCCGGCTACCCCGACCGCGCGTCGGACGACGCCGCGGACGCCGCCTCGACGTCGAGCGCTTCGGCGACGGCGTCGAGGTGCTCGCCCCGAACCTCCTCGATTCGCGACTCGATCGTCGCGACCACGGGCGCCTCGAACGTCGATCGGATCGTCGCCAGCCGCTCGCGTTCGGTCTCGCGACGCGCTCGCAGATACCGCGCGCCGCGGCCGTCCTCGTGGTCGTCGGGCGCGGGCGTGAGCCGGTTGACGACCACCCCGCGGACGCCCAGCTCGTGCTCGGCGAGGTCAGCGATTGCGCGCTCGGTCTCCCGGATCGACAGCGCGTCGGGGTTCAGCACGAAGAAGAAGGCGGCGTCCTCGCGGAGCGCGCGCCCGGCGAACTCGAAGTTCTCCTTGCGCTCGCGCAGGCGGGCGACGATCGGGTCCTCGTCGACGTCGGGAGCCTGCCGCTCGCCGATCGCCGCTTTCTCGTAGAGGTCGATGCTCTCGGCGCGCTTGCGGACCAGCCGGTCGATCCACGACTCCAGCAGTTCGGGCAGCGAGAGCAGCCGGAGCGTCCCGCCGGTCGGCGAGGTGTCGAACACGACCCGGTCGTACTCCTCCCGGGATCGCATCACGTCGACGAACCGGTCGAACAGCGCCGCCTCGTACGCGCCGGGCGTCCGGTGGGCCAGCTCGATCTGCTGGTCGATCTCGTTGACGATCGCCGGGCTCACCTGGTCGGACAGCGACCGCCGGATCCGGTTCATGTGGGCCTCGACCTCGGCGTCGGGATCGATCTCCATCGCCCACAGGCTCTCGCGGCCCTCGACCGATCGCGGCTCGTCGCCGAACTCCTGGCCGAACACGTCGGCGGTGCTGTGGGCCGGGTCGGTCGAGACCAGCAGCGTGTCGAGCCCGGCGGCCGCGCAGCGCGTCGCGTACGCGCTCGACACCGTGGTCTTGCCGACGCCGCCCTTTCCGCCGAAGAACACGAAGCGGTCCTCGGCGTCCGGTCGGTCGTCCGCAGTCGATTCGGCCGCCATCAGAAGTGGTACTGCTGGCCCTTGCGTTCGAGCACCGACGAGCGGTCCCACATCCGGCGCTCCCACTGCTCGAACTCCTCGGCGAGGTAGGGCAACAGTTCGGCGGCGTAGTACGACGCCGGGCTCGGGACGCCGAAGGCGTCGGCGAAGCAGGCCAGCAGGAACTCGTCTTCCCGATCCTCGGCTTCCTTCTCGATCAGTTCGTACGCCGGGTGTTCGATCATGCCGTGGTAGAGCCCGTGGAGTACCTCGCGGAGGTACTCGCGGTAGGCGGCGATCCGTTCGGCGAGGCTCATACGATACGTGAGGGTCGATCGGCAGTTAAACGGGTGGTGTGTGCAACCGCACCGCACGACGCGCTCGCCGCGGTGGCGTCCGCCCGGTCGGCGTCGACGCCGCGGCGTCGTGACGCCGACGATCGGCTTCCGACGGTCTTCGCTCTACCGCTACCTTGCTCCGACCGCCAGTTCTCGCGCGCCCCTACAGCACCAGCGGGAGCGCGAACAGCGGGACGAGCGCGACGAGCGCGACGCCGCCGTACAGCAGGCGCCGCAGCCGAAGCTCGACGGGCACCTCCCGCCGGAGGTCGGGGCGGACCGTCCAGACGAAGCGGTGGTAGGCGAGGGCCGTCGTCAGCGTCGCCGCGACGGTGCAAGCGACGAGCGCGGCTCGCAGCGACAGCCCGAGCGTGAGGAGGTAGCCGGGGCCCAGCGAGAACGTTGCGGTGCCGGCGAGGACGGCGACGACGACGAACGGGACCGGGTCGACGGCTCGCCGGTGGCGGTTCCGTAGTTCCATAGCGGGTGTGGGGCCGCGCGCGACCGACTGTCGCGCGGCGGCGTGGTCGTCCCGGCGTAAGCGACACCGGGCCATAAGCTTCCTGCCCGACATGCTTGGGAGCGCTTTGACGCGCGGAGCCGACCGTGACGGCGTCGTCGAGCGCGGTGATGGACGCCGCGGCGAGGGGACGAACGGATGCTGTCGTGGGTCGACGAACCGACGTCGTCGCGGGTCGACGAACCGACGCCGCGGACCGGCGGCTGGCGAGCGTCGATCGGTGCGCGAAAAGTGGGTGCTACCGGACGGTTACTCGTCGTCGTCGCCGTCGTCTTTCATCTCCTGGAGGCGACCGACCAGATCCGCGGTCGTCTCCTCGGACTCGAAGGAGACCTCCCCGTCGTGGTCTTCTTCGTGGACGTTGACGGCCTCAGAGCCGTCGTCCTCGTCGACGCTCTGGTCTTTCTGCTCGGATTCGTCGTAGCTACCAAAACCCATACTCGGATAGAGAGCGGTGAACTACTAAGGTAGTTCGGTCCGCCCACCGGTTCGGGTGGCGTCCACAATCGTGTCGGACGCTATCACGCTCGTTCGCCGCGTTTTTGCCGTCGCGGGTCGACGCCTCGGTCATGTCCGATCCGGCGCTCAGCGAGGCGGGTGGAATAACCGTGCTTACGCTCTACGAGACGCGACGCGAGAGCGAGCGCGTCTCGTCGATCGAAGACGCGATCGAACGGATCGCGAACTCGCGCTCGCCCGACGCCGTCTGCGAGAAGATCGTCACCCGCGACGACGTCGTCGTCTACGACTCGACCCGGAACGGATCGATCGAGGACTGGGCCGCCGAGTGGCGTCTCGAACGCAAGCGGCTCTCCGCGACCGAGGACGTGCACGCCTGCCCGCACGAGTCGCCGGGCTGTACGGCCGAGGATCTCTGTCTCCAGTGTACGATGGACCGGCAGATCGAGCGCCACAGCACGCCCGGTCGGTAGCTGCGCTTCGACGTCCGGAGCGGGCTTAGCGCCGCCCTCAGTACGCCCGCGCGTACTGCTCTGGCACATCGATCCGGTCGAGCGCGTCGAGCTTCCGCGCGGCCCGGAGCGCGAAGTGAGGATCGCGAAGGTGTTCGCGCCCGACGATCGCCAGGTCAGCGCGGTCGTTACGAACGAGGGCGTCGGCCTGTTGAGCCGTCGTGATGCCGCCGACCGCGCCGACGGCGACGCTGCGCTCGCTCTCGGCGCGGACGTGCTCGGCGAGGGGCACTTGGTAGTTCGGCCCGCCGGCGGGCAGCTGCTGGTCGGGGTGGAGCCCGCCGCTGGAGACGTCGATCAGGTCCGCGCCGGCGTCGGCCAGCAGGTCCGCCAGCCGGGCCGACTGCTCGCGCGTCCACGAGTCGCGGTCGGGCAGCCAGTCGGTGCCCGAGATGCGCACGAACACCGGCCGATCGTCGGGCCAGACCTCGCGGACGGCTTCGGTCACCTCGACGACCGGCCGCGCGCGGTTCTCGAAACTCCCGCCGTACTCGTCGCTCCGGTCGTTGGCGACCGGCGAGAGGAACTCGTGGAGCAGGTAGCCGTGGGCGGCGTGGACTTCGGCGATCTCGAAGCCGGAATCGCGGGCGCGTTCGGCGCCGCTCCGGAACGCCTCGATCACGTCCGCGATGTCCTCCCGCGTCATTTCGCGCAGCGCTACGCCCTCGTTGCCGGGGTACGGCGTCGCGCTCGGCGCGATCGCCTCCCAGCCCCCCTCGTCGGGCGCCAGCGGCTCGTGGCCCTCCCACGGGCGACTCGTCGAGGCCTTCCGGCCGGCGTGGGCGAGCTGGATCGCCGGGACGCTGCCCTGCGCGCGGACGAACTCCGCGACCGGCGCCAGCGCGTCGGCGTGCTCGTCGCTCCAGATGCCGAGGTCGTGGGGCGAGATGCGCCCCCGCGCTTCGACGGCGGTCGCCTCGGTCATCACGACGCCGGCGCCGCCGATCGCCCGGCTCCCGAGGTGGACGCGGTGCCAGTCGGTCGCCAGCCCGTCGCGGTCCTCGCAGGAGTACTGGCACATCGGGGAGACCATCACGCGATTCGGGAGCTCGGTTTCGCGCAGCGAAAGCGGCGAGAACAGGTCGTCGGTCATCGCCCGCGCATTGGGCCGTGGCGTCGAAAGGGCTGGCGGTAACCCCCTGGAGTTCCGGAATCGACGGCCGCTACTCGACGTCGTCGGCCAGCGCGTCCAGCAGCCGGTCGAGTTCGCCGCGGCGCTTCCAGCCCGCGATCCGGTCGGCGATCGCGGCCGGCGGGGCGCCGAGGCTCACCGACGAGGACGCCCGCATGCGGGTCCCCTCGTTCTCGGGCTCGTAGGTCAGCGTCGTCTCCATGGCGTCCAGCGGGCCGTCCGCGCCGAGCTGTTCGTACTCGTAGCCGCGCTCGCGGGCCTCGAACCGAAGCGCGAGTTCCAGCCCGGGCCCGCCGGCCGCGACGATCGTCTCGCCGTCGCGCTCCTCGACCTCCCGAACCGAAAACGAGCCCTCGTACTCGACGATCCGGCGGGGCGTTAGCGCCCGCTCGACGGCGTCCGGCGGCGCCCCGACGAATCGTGAGGCCTCGACCGTGCGCATCGTGTTGACGGTGAGCGAGGCGGCACTTGAACGTCGGCGTCCTCGGAGAGGATCGGTAGGTTATACTCGCCGGATCACGACGCTCCGGTAATGACGATCGAAGACCGCGACGAGGCGTACGTCGTCACGCATGCGCTCGCCAAGCACACCCTCTCGAAGCTCCGCGACGTCGAGACCGAGCAGGTCGCGTTCCGCAAGGGACTGGTCAAGTTGGGCCGGATCTGCGGCTACGAGATCATCGACGGCCGGATGGGCACCGAGTACGTCTCGCTCCAGACGCCTTTAGAGGAGACGATGGGCGAGCAGGTCAAGGGGCTCGACGACGTCGTGATCATCAACGTCCTCCGCGCCGCGACGCCGTTCGTCGAGGGGCTGCTGAAAGCGTTCCCCCGCGCCCGCCAGGGCGTGATCAGCGCCAGCCGCGACGAGACCGGCCGCAACGAGGACGGCTCGTTCCCGATCACCGTCGATTACGTCAAGCTGCCCGAGATCACCGAGGACGACACCGTGATCGTCGCCGACCCGATGCTCGCGACCGGGTCGACGATGTGTACGGTGCTCGATCACGTCACCGAGAACTCGCCCGAGCCGGAGAACTTCATCGTCCTCTCGGCGGTCAGCGCCCCCGACGGCCTGCTCCGGGTCGGCGATCAGTTCCCCGACGTCGACCTGCTGACGGTCGCCATCGACGACTACCTCGACGACGACGGCTACATCGTCCCCGGGCTGGGCGACGCCGGCGACCGGGCGTTCCGGACGCAGTAGGCGATCGGTGCGCGCTTTTTTGCACCTTCGGACGAACGTCCGATCAGTGACGACTGACTCGACCGCACCGTGCGAGCGCTGCGACGCCGAGATTCCCGCCGATGCGATCGAGTGTCCCGAGTGCGGCTACCGGACGCCGTGGACCCCGCGGAACCGGCGGATGGTCGCCGGCGCCAGCGCGCTCGCGGTCGGCATCACGGCGGTCTGGCTCGTCTCGCTCGTCGTGCGCTGGCAGGTCGAGGGAGCTATTCCGGCGGTCTCTCTCGAATCCTTGCTGGGCTGGCTGACGCCGGGGCTGGTCGGCGCGGCGCTGCTGTACGTCGTTCGCAACAGTTCGATCGGGACCGCGACGCGCGGGCGGCGCCCCTGACGCCGCGGCGTCGTCGGCGTCGCGCGACCGGCACGTCGACGCCACAGCCGCTCCGGCGCCGACGCCGACCCTAGAGCTTTGTACGTGAGGGACGCACGTCAGTCCAGAATGTCAGACGCCTGCGACGGCTGCGGGGACTCGATCTCGGACCCGCTGGCGCGGACGGTGCGGCTCACGGTCGACCGCTCACAGGTCGACGCCCAGCGGCTCTGTCCGGCCTGTTTCGCCGACTGGATCGAGCGGTACCGCGACGAGATGCAACCCGAGGAACACGAGACGATCGACGACGAGATCATCGTCGACTGACGCCCGCGATCGATCCCGGTCGCGAACGCCGAACCCCTTCGTTTCGTGTCGAGACCGCTAGACGGGACGTCCGCAACGTCGCGACTGCGGAGCAGATACTTGCCGCTCCGGAGTCGTACTGCCGGGAACCGTCGAATTTGTTCGGATACGAGTAACTGTTTTTGGAATGGTGGGTCGTGGCGTTCAGTCCCCGTCGTCGATCTCCGCGCGCCCGCTGGTGGCGCTCCGGATCCGGTCGCGCAGGTCGTCGGCGTCCTCGACCGGCGCTCGCACGGCGATGGTCACGCGCTCCTCGTAGTCGGCTTCGAACTCGACGTCCGCGCTCTCAATGATCCCCCGGACGGTTCCGGAGTCGTCGTAGTCGACGACGACCGCGAAGCGCTCGTGGGGTCGCTCCTCGACGACGCCCGCCTCGTCGAGGCCCTCCTTGACGGCTCTGGAGTACGCCCGCGCGAGGCCGCCGACGCCGAGATTCGTCCCGCCGTAGTAGCGGGTCACGACGGCGACGACGTTCTCGACCGATTCCTGCTGGAGCACGTTCAGCGCGGGCTTGCCGGCCGAACCGGTCGGCTCGCCGTCGTCGCTGGCCCACTCCCGGAGCGGGTCGGCCCGGACGCGGTAGGCCGGCACGTTGTGGGTCGCGTCGTCGTACTCCTCGCGCACGTCCGCGACGAACGCCTCGGCGGCCTCGACGTCGGGCGCCGGCGCGACGTGTCCGATGAACTCCGAGCCCGTCACCTCGAACTCGGCGCGCCCCCGGCCGGCGACCGTGCGGTACGGTTCGTCGGTCATGCTCGGGGTCTTATCGCCCGGTGTCGGAGTCGGCGGTCGGTTCGCGGTCGGCGGGCGCGTCGGTCGCAACTTCGCCGTACAGCAGCGCCCCGAGCACGCCGAAGAGCGCGAGTTCGACGAGCTTCGAGACTCCCTCGATCGGGTCGCCGACGGCGTGTTCGAACAGCACCGCAAGGGGGTTGCCGACGTGAGTCTGGGCGACGCCCTCGGGCGCCCAGGGAAGCAGCGCGACGTGTCCGCCAAGGTGCCAGACCGCCCACGTAGCTATCGAGACGGTCATCAGCGCCATTCCCGCGACGTACGCGGCGGTCCGGGGGATCGCGCCCTGCTGGACCAGCACCAGCCCGCCGAGTACGAGGACGGTGATCCCGATAAATAGCAGCGGTCGGGGGTCCCGGTAGAGCGGTTGGCCGTACTGGACGATCCGAACGAGCTTGGGGAACGCCCAGTAGAAGTGCAACCCGGCGTACACCGCTGCGAGCTGGACCGCGACGAATCCGAGGGTGCCGCGCGTACTCTCGTCCATGATCGGTGGATCGGGACGCCGGGGGCAATAGCCCGTCGGTTCTAGGCTGATGTGGTTTTGGACTATTCACTGCACCCGCGACCGCTATCTCCCACGAGAACACCTCGAAAGCCCTCGCCCCGCTCGACGGTTCTCAGGTGGATATCCTCACTCCGTTCGGATAGGGCCACTTGAGAACCGTCGAGCGTGCCTCGCCCTTTCAGTCCACCAGGGAGCCGCGACCGCCCACCTGCCCTTCCCCGTCGGCGCGGCACGAGGCCGCGCCGGGCCGAGCGGTTGCGGTGGCGCGCGCTGTCGCGCCCTTGTGGCGCGACAAAATTGCGTGAGGGACGAGCGAGCGAAGCGAGCGAGTCGGCTGGGGAGGACGAGGCTGCGGTGGGTGGGAATGAAAGGGGCCGCCGCGCTCGGCGACGGCGGACGAAGCAAGGACCGCAGCCGAAGGCGAGGACCGCAGCGAGGCCCCCAAGCCGAGCGCAGCGGGGGCTTTCAGGGAGTTCGTCATTGGTGTTGAAAGTCCGAAGAGCACGGCGAAGCCGGTCAATCAGCAAGCTTCAAAGATTACTGCAGCTCGATGCTGCGGACGAACGCCAGATCGTTGAGTTCGTTGATCAGCTCGCCGGGGAGCTTCTCCCCGGTCACCAGATACAGCCGCGGTTCGTCGGTGAACTCCGGGTCCTCGCTGATCGTCTGGCGGATCGAGATGCCGCGATCGGCGAGCCGCCCCGTGATCTCGGCGACGATCCCCTCGGCCTCGGCGTCGGTCACCGCGACCGAGACGACCGTGAGATCGAGCACCGGCGCCAGGTCCATCAGGCTGGGGACCTGCGAGATGTTCTGGAAGATGCGCCGCAGCTCGTCGTCGGCGAGGATCGCGTCGGTCGTCGAGTCGACCACCCGGCGGTCGACGTCGATCTCGCGGGCGATCCCCGTATTGGGGATCTCGATGCCGCCCGAGACGACGCGGCCCTCGTCGTTGACCGAAAACCCGCGTTCGAGGAGCAGCCGGATCACCCGCTGCTGGGAGGGACTGCCCTCGAACTTCTCCATGATCTCGTCGAACATTAGGTAGGGCGAGGCGTGCCCGGCACTTCTAGGTGCGGGATTACGGAGCGCGCCCGGCGTCGGCCCTCATCCTGCGCTGGGAATTGGTGTCGACAGCAGGGCATCCAGCACCTTCCGCTGGGCCTTCCGGAGGTGGTTGTGGAACGTCGGCGGCGCCAGCCCCAGCGACTCGGCGACGTCCTCGCCGGTGGTCTCGCGAGGCCACTCGAAGAAGCCGGCGTAGTAGGCGGCCTCCAGCGCCGTTCGCTGGCGGTCTGTGAGGCTCGTCGCGATGCTGCGTCGGACCTGTCGGGTCTCGTCGTGCGAGCGGGTGATCTGTCGGCGCCGGATCATCTCGGCCTTCGGGTACGCGTCTCCCACGGCGTCGGTCACCCGGCGCACATCGGTGCCGGGCGCCAGGTGGATCGTCATCCGGTAGTCGCCGTCCTCGAAGACCACCTCGTCGACGTAGCCGCCGTGGGACGCGATGACGGATAGTACCGGCGGGTCGACCAGGCGGAGTTCGAAGTTAGCGGGATCGCTGTCCGAGTGGACCGTGACTTCCCTCCAGTGGGGGAGCACCTCGACGAGGCCGTTCAGGGTGTCCACCGCGTCCGTCGTCGTGGTGCCGTAGACGAGGAACTCGTCGTCCTCGACGGGGACGAGCTCGTCGATCGTGATCGTCCCGTTCGTCTCGACCGGCGCGTCGACGGCGCCGAACACGTCCCTGATCTGGTAGTCGATCTCGATGAGTTCCTCGCTGAGCAGCGCCTGCTTGCGCTCGGCGGCGGCGATGGCGTGGCCGACAACCGCGCCGAGCTGGTCGATCACCTCGCGTTCCTGCCCTTCGAACGCGTAGGGGCGGCCCGCGTACACGTTCAGGACGCCGTAGGTCGTGCCCTCGTGGGTGATCGGGATCGCCGCCGATGAGCGGATCTCGTACTCCTCGATGTGGGAGCGCCAGGGGTCGTGCCGGGAGTCGACGCGGATGTCGTGGGTGACCTGCGTCTCCCCGGTGCGGAGGGCGCGTCCGGTCGGTCCCTCGCTGCGGGCGTCGTCGGGGTCAACCGAGATCGTGACGTCGTCGAGATACCCCTCGACGCCAGCCTCGGCTTGCAGGCGCACCGTCTGCGAGCTCGGATCGACCTCGCCGGTCCATGCGAACAGGTACGACTCCGTCGCGGCGAGGCGCTCGCAGACCGTCCGTTCGATCTCCTTTCGCGTGGACTGCTCGATGACGGCGCCGGTGATGTCGCGGACGACCTCGTTGAGGCCGTTCAGCGCGGCGAGCTGTCCGCGACGGCGCTCGAGCGCTCGCTCGGCGCGCTTGCGGTCCGTGATGTCGACGATCGCGCCGGGGAACGTGACGGGATCGCCCGCCTCGTCACACTCGACGCGTCCGCGCGCGACCACCCACCGGAGGTCGCCGTCGGCGTCGCGCACGCGGTACTCCTGCTCGTACTCCCCGCAGTCGGCCAGCGCTTCGTCGATGGCGCGCTCGACCCGCTCGCGGTCCTCCTCGTGGATCGCAGAGAGGTACCTGTCGATCGAGATACCCTCGCGAGCCGCCTCCGAGTCCACGCCGAACGTCTGAGCCATCGATAGCCCCGCCACGAATCGGTCCTCCTGAACGTGCCACTCCCAGGTCCCGACCGCCCCGGCTTCGGTGGCGGCCTCCAGTTGCGACTTGGCTTCGCGGAGGAGCCGCTCGCGCTCTTTCCGTTCGGTGACGTCCTGTGACATCGCAGTGGCGGCGAAGACATCGCCGTGGTCGTCGCGCACCGGGACAAAGTGGAACTGGTAGACCCGGCCGTCGATCTCGGCCTCGAATTCAGAGGCTTCCCCGTTGAGCGCGGCCTCGTAGCTCGGGACGACGACCTCGGAGATCTGGTCCGGCAGCGCGTTCTGGACGAGTTCGCCCTCCAGGTCCGCGCGCGCCAGGTCGGTATCGCCCTCCGGACGGCCGCCGAAGGTGACGTACCGCATCTCTTCGTCGACCAGCGCGATGGCGCCGCTCGGGAAGTTATCGACGAGCGTCTGGGTCCACCGCCGGTACTCCTCGAGTTCGCGCTCGTACTCTTTGCGTTCGGTGATCTCCGTGAAGTACACCGACAGGCCGGTCTCCGAGGGGTAGAGCCGGACGGTCTCCCAGATGTCCAGCGGCTCCGAGAACCGCTCGAACGACATCGGCTCCTGGGAGGCCATCGCGGCGTCGAACCGATCGCGGATCGGATCGTCCGGCGCGACGTCGAGCGCATCCCAGACGACTCGATCTAGCAACTCGTGCTTGGTGTGGCCGAGCAGCTCCTCGGCGCGCTCGTTGACGTACTCGAATCGCATCTGGTCGTCGAGCGCGTAGAACGCGTCGTCGATGCGGTCGAAGACGTCGTCGAGCCCCTCGTCGAGACGGAGGAACGGTCCCTCCGCTTCGGCGGCGAGGTCGGCCGCCCACTCGACCTCGCCGGACGCGTACACCCGGCCGGGGAGCCCCTCGCCCGATTCGAAGGCGTACCCCTCCGAGAGCCCGGCGAACTCGGCCATGTCGTCGACGCGGTAGTCCACCTCGGCGCGCCGCAGCTCGCCGTCCTCGGTTGGCATCCACGCTTCGGCGTACTCCCAGTCGGTCGTCTCACAGACGTCGCCGAGCGCCGCCCGGAGCCCGTCCTCGAACGTCTCGGCCTCGGCGATGGACCGAGTCGTCTCGTACAGCAGTTCGCGCTCGGCCTCGGCGCGCCTGCGCTCGGTCATGTCGCGGGCGACCTTCACGTACCCCTGGAGCGTGCCGTCGTCGTCGCGGACCGCCGTGACCGTGACGTTTGCCCAGAAGCGAGTGCCGTCGGCTCGCACGCGCCAGCCCTCGCGTTCGATCGATCCTTCTTCGGCGGCCGCCGTCAGATTCTCCTCGACCGTGTCGGCCTCGCGGTCGGCCTCGGTGTAGAACGTCGAGACGTGCTCGCCGAGAATCTCGTCCTCGTCGTATCCTTTGATCCGCTCGGCGCCCGTATTCCAGGTCCGGACGTACCCGTCGTCGTCGAGGCGGAAGATGGCGTACTCCTCTACCGCGTTGATCACCGTCTCCAGTTCCTCGCGATCCTCGCGACGGGCTACCTGCGCGCGCTTGCGGTCGGTGACGTCGTAGTACAGTTCGACCCGCCCGCCGGCGTACGCGCCGGATTCGATGGGCTCGCTCCGGTGTTCGAGCCAGCGCTCCTCCCGGCCCTCGCCCGGCCGTACCCGGCACTCGAAGCGCTCGGTGTCCGTGTTGTCGTCGTACGTCGCCAGAACCGTTTCCGCGAACGCCTCGGAATCGTCGACGGCGGCCGCGATACGCTCGTCGACCAGCCGACGCTTGTCCCGGCCGATCGCCTGCTCGCGGCCGAGTCCGAAGTAGCGCTCGATCGTTCCGTTGGTCCAGGCGACCTCGTAGTTCTCGTCGAGTACGAAGATGCCGACCTCCACGTCGTCGAGAACGTCGTCGACCAGCGACTTTGCGGTGGCCGGCCAGTCGGGATCCGTCCCGCCAGCGGCCGCGGGCGGGCGCCACCAGACTCGGGCGTTCGCCCCGACCTTCTTCGTCTCGATACGCCCGTGCTCTACGAGCCGTTCCAAACGGTTGTACGTGCTCCGGCGGCCGAGGTCCAGCGCCTCCGCCACCTCGGTCGTCGTCCGAGGCTCCCCCGACGCGTCGAACTGCGAGAGGGTCTCCCGGAGCGGTTCGGTCAGCGCTTCGGTCCCCATTACTGGCTCGTACCGGCCCGCTGCGCATCAACCTTCCGTCGATGGAACCACGATGGCGGTTAGCGTCGGCGCCGGTCCGTCCGTCTATGGACCGGCGGCAAACCGGAGGAAGGTGAAGACGACGCCACTCGTGTCAGACTATCGGTTACTAATCAGTTCTAGGTCGTCCTTAGGCAGACGGAGGTAGTTGAACAGAGGTAATGACCGACCAGAGTTCGAGGCGAGGGGAGCACTCAAACGCCGTTGCCGAAACGGCGTACGCGCGTTCGGACACCGTCGAGAGGTCTGTGCGCGAGCGCTTCGAACTGCTCGCGCCGGAGCGGCGCCGGCTGGCGCTCGCCGTCCTTGAGGAGCGATCCTCTCGGATCGATCTCGCGGACCTGGCTGCCGACGTCGCAGAGCGCGAGCCCGACGCCACCGTCAGAGAAGTGCAGATCGCTCTCCACCACGCACACCTTCCGAAACTGGCCGCGGCAGGCGTCGTCGACTACGACCCGGCGACGCGCACGATCGCCCCGACTGCGGACGATTCCGAGACCGCCGCCGACCTCGCGATGGCCGTCCGAGACGCCTCTCCTCTCGCCGTGGAACTTCGTCGCCGCGTTCTCGAGTACTTCGACGCCGCGACCTGCCGAACGGCGTCGCTCGACGACCTCGCGCGGTACGCGGCGATGCGACTGGACGGCTCTCGCGACCTCTCGGCCGACCGGGTCAGAATCCGGCTTCACCACGTCGACCTGCCGAAACTCGCGGCGGCCGGTCTGATCGACTACGAACTCCAGTTTGTCACTGTCAAAACTCCGGAAAATTCCGGGTAGTGCGACCTACAGCTCTCCCTTCGTGCTCGGCGTGTCGCCGCCGCGACGCTCGTCGATCCGCGTCGCGTCGTCCAGCGCCCGGGCGGTCGCCTTGAACAGCGCCTCGATCTCGTGGTGGGCGTTCTCTCCCTCGACCTCGGCGTGGAGCGTCAGGCCCGCGTTCATCGCCAGCGAGCGCAGGAAGTGCTTCGCCATGTGGCTGGTCAACTCACCCACCGAGGCCTGCGAGAACTCGCCGTTGAATCGGAACAGCGGGCGCCCGCTCACGTCGACGACGATCCCGGCGACGGCCTCGTCCAGCGGGACTTTGCGGTCGGCGTAGCGCCGGATTCCGCGCTTCTCGCCGAGCGCCTCGTCGAACGCCTCGCCGAGCACGATCGCGACGTCCTCGACGGTGTGGTGGTCGTCGATCTCCAGGTCGCCGTCACAGTCCACCGTGAGGTCGAACAGGCCGTGCTTGGCGAACGACTCCAGCATGTGATCGAAGAAGCCGATCCCGGTGTCGACGGCCGCCTCCCCGTCGCCGTCGACGTCGAGCGTGACGTCGATCTCCGTCTCGGCCGTCTCGCGGACGACGGCCGCTGCGCGGTCGGTCATGTGCGGCCCGACGCACCCGACCACCATACTTCTGACGCTGGGCGGTGGCGTCCCGACGCTGAGCTGGGCGACGGCGTCCCGACGGTTCGATGCCGATCAGAGCGCCGCGATCGCTTCGTCGAGCGTGAACTCGCCCTCGTACAGCGCCGACCCCACGACGACCGCGCTCGCGCCGGCCTCGCGCAGCGCCAGTACGTCGTCGATCGACGCCACGCCGCCGCTGGCGACCACCGGGATGTCGACCGCCTCGACGACGTTCCGCACCGGCTCGGTCTGGACGCCCTCCAGTCGCCCCTCGACGTCGACGTCGGTAAACAGGATCGCGCCGGCGCCGAGATCCTCGTAGCGCCCGGCGGCCTCGGCGGGATCTAATCCCGTGCCCTCGGTCCAGCCCTCGACGACGACCTCGCCGTCCTTGGCGTCGAGGCTGACCACGACCGTTCCGGGGTGCTCGGCGCCGATCTCGCCGACGATCTCGGGCTCCTCGACGGCGGCGGTTCCGAGGATCACCCGGTCGACGCCGCGCTCCAGCAGGTCGACGGCGTCTTCGACCGTCCGGATGCCGCCGCCGAGTTGCACGTCGGCGTCGACGGCCTCGACCACGCGCTCGACCGCGTCGGCGTTGGCGCGCTCGCCCTCGAACGCCCCGTCGAGATCGACCAGATGCAGCGTCTCGGCGCCCTGGTCGACCCACCGCTCGGCGGCTTCGACGGGGTCGCCGTACCGCTTCTCGGTGCCGCGCTCGCCCTGGACCAGCTGGACGACCTCGCCGTCCTGCAGGTCGACCGCCGGGATCACCTCGAACTCCGGAAACGCGCTCATGTCCGAGCGGTGGCGGGGCGGCGGCCTAAAGGCTCCGAAGCGCACCCGCGCGGTACGATCGAGGCGCGGCGGGGCGACGGCGTCGCCGCCCCTCGGACGCCGTCGTCGCGGCGTCCGGCTGCCCGTTTCACACCAGTTAACTGCGTGCCCGCTCAATCTCTCTCCGTGATCGAACCGCTGTTGCTCGTCGGACTCGTCGTCGCGGCGTTCGTGGGATACAACATCGGTGGCGCGACCACCGGCCCCGCGTTCGGCCCCGCCGTCGGCGCCGACGTCATCACGAAGACGACCGCCGCCGCGCTGATGTCGGCGTTTTTCTTCGTCGGCGCGTTCACGATCGGCCGGCGCGTCGTGACGACGCTGGGCGCCGATCTCGTCGACCCGTCGGTCTTTACCCTGACGACGAGCATCGCGGTGCTGTTTTTCATCGGCCTCGCGCTGTTCGTCGGGAACGTGTTCGGCGTCCCGGCGTCGACGTCGATGACCGCGGTCGGCGCCATCGCCGGGCTCGGCGTCGCCAGCGGCACGCTCGACTGGGGCGTGATGAGCGAGATCGCGATCTGGTGGCTGGTTGCGCCGCTGATCGGCTTCTGGGTCAGCGGCGTCGTCGGGCGGTACTTCTACCCGACGATCAACGAGTGGATCGCGATCGACCGCTCGGACGCCGACCTGCTGGAGATCGATCGCTCCGGCGTCGTCCCGCGGATCGCCGTGGCCGACGAGTCGTCCCGCCGCGAGCTGGTCGGCGCGGGCGTCGTCGTCGCGATCGGCTGCCTGATGGCCTTTTCCTCGGGGACGAGCAACGTCGCCAACGCGATCGCGCCGCTGGTCGGCAGCGATCTAGTGGAGATGAACCCCGGGATCCTGCTGGCGAGCGCGGCCGTCGCGGTCGGCGCCTTCACGATCGCCCGGCGGACGCTGGACACGCTGGGCAACGACATCACCGAACTCCCGCTGACGGCGGCGATCGTCGTCGCGACGGTCAGCTCCGGGCTGGTGATCTTCCTGTCGGCGATCGAGATCCCCGCCAGCTTCGTCGTGATCGCGACGATGAGCATCGTCGGGCTCGGGTGGGGCCGGGCGACCCGCACCGCGGGCGTCCGCGAGAGCGTCCGCTCGCCCGAGGACACGATCGGCGCGCTGGCGGCCGACGAGGAGGGCGAGGCGCTGCCGGCGATGGGCGAGGAGGACCCCGACGACGTCCCGGGCGCGGCGGACCTGTTCGATCCCGAGACGACCGGGCGAGTGATCTTGCTCCAGAATCTCGTGCCGACGATCGCGACCGCCGGCGCGTATCTTGTGTTCGAGTTCGTCCCGATCTTCGGGTTCTGAGCGCCCGGCCGTCGGCATCCACGGGTGTTCGTCCCACGACCGTCCACCTGGTCGTCGCCCCTGCTGGCGGATAGGTCATCGGACGAACTCAAAACAGCAACTTCTAACCGTTTGGACAGAGAAGTTCTGCGTGATGCCCACGGTAGAATACCTCAATTACGAAGTACTGGACGACCAGGGCTGGGACATGGACGACGACGACCTCTTCGATCAGGCTGCTGACGCCGGCCTCGACGACGAGGACTACGGCACGCTCGACGTCAACGAGGGCGAGTACATCCTCGAGGCCGCCGAGGCCCAGGGCTACGACTGGCCCTTCTCGTGCCGCGCCGGCGCCTGCGCGAACTGCGCGGCCATCGTCTTCGAGGGCGAGATCGACATGGACATGCAGCAGATCCTCAGCGACGAGGAGGTCGAGGAGAAGGGCGTGCGCCTGACCTGCATCGGTTCGCCCGATGCCGACGAGGTCAAGATCGTCTACAACGCCAAGCACCTCGACTACCTGCAGAACCGCGTCATCTAAGGTAGTTGCGGGCCACACTGTGGCCACAAAGCACCAAACGGCGGCCAATCGACGCAGGTTGTCCGCCCTGAATTCGTCGTTTTTAGCATCTCTACTCTCTACTAACGAGTCTTTCGTGTAACTGCCATCAAATTATTGTGTCGATAGCGGTCGAGTCATGCCAGCGCGATGGTGACGTCGACGAGGAGTGGAATTGCCACAAGTGGTTGAAACCCGTGCATCCACGGGACTATGACAGTGTAACTGGAGTAAAAGTCGTTCTCGAATATGGCTCTATGCTACTGATTCTCGCGCACGTACACAGTCTCATCCAGGATACGATCCATCTCTGATTGAGAAAGGCTCCCGTTTACCAACGCTGATTCACACAGATCCTCAATCCATTCGTACGAACCAGCAGGGAATTCAACATGGCTCAGCCCCTCAATCAACTTTGGAAGTTCCACTCCAAGACTGTACTGGTTATAGCTACCCCCGTCCACCTCTTGGCGACCATTGTTAGTATAGGATCTGGTCAGGAAGCCCTGTTCGGTAAGGCTTCGCAGATGTTCTTGGATATACCTCATTGAATGATCTTGTCCAAATGACCTGCTCAATGAATCCTGCACCTCCGACGTCCGCATCGGTGTATTCTCTTTGGCCGCCGCGTTGCCAACAATAAACAGTATCCTGCGATGGTTGTCCGCCAGACTCTGAATGGTGGTACTGACCCATGCAGGAGTCATTTCCTTCTCCGCTTTGTGAACGTCTTCCACAGTAATTTCTCGCGGTTCTGAGTTTGGCTGTTCCTCGGCTTCGATACGCATGCGGGCGATCTCGCCAGCGTGAGACAATAATTCCAGTCCATCACGTACATCGCCCCCCATTTGGCCACACTTCGCTGCACTCAGCTCGATGATCTCCTCTGAAAGTACCCCCTCGCGGAAGCCGATCTCGCCATGCCTGCGTAGTATCTCCCGCAGTTCACTTGTGAGGAAGGAATCAAATACGAGTTCCTTGAATTGCAGTGTCGATCGGGTTGCGGGCTCAAGTTCCTCCAGAAGATGGCCATCGTTTGCGATGCCAATAATGCCAATATCCAGGTCGGAAAGGCCTGCTCTCTCATGGGCTCTGGACAGGTCATTGAAGAGTTTGTCCGGCTCGCAGATGTCATCTGCTTCATCAACAACAACGTACAGAACACCGGTTAGCTGAGCCAACTGGTTGTAGAGTTCGGCTTTCACTCGGTCATACGAGTTGCCGGTCTGGGAGAGTGGCTCCTCGTTTTCGTCCCCATATTTGGTTCGGAGCTCGTTGACGACCTTGATGAGCATCTGGTAGGATGTACTTCCCTGGGACGCGATCACACTTACCGTAGACAACATCCGATCTGTCCCAGCCAGTTCCTCTTCGAGCAGGCCGAGAACGTATTTTGTCGTCGCCGTCTTTCCAGTTCCACGCTCACCGTTCACGAAGATATTCGGCGGAGAGCGATTTCTCAGTATTGGTTGAAGCAGGACGATGTAGTCGTCAACGATCTCGTCACGCTCGACGAAGAGGTCTTCACGATAGCTGGTACCAAAGGCTTTCTCGGAGCTGAAGATGGTGGGCTCGGATTGGAAACGCGACATGAGTAACTAAGCCCATTTCTGACTTATAAGGGTTCGCCAAAGTTCGTTCAGGCGGTCACCGGGACTGTCGGCAGACACCCACACCAAATTTCCGGAGAAGTGTTCATTGAGAAGGGGTCGGCCACTCAAGCACCGCTACGCACAGCTCCTAGAGAGATATTGCATTTGTCCCCACTACGGAATTGTTAACACTACCTACATATATAACTTATGCAGATAGTAAGCAAATAATCTAAATAACGTTGAATCCTCCCCCTACCCCACTAGGAGATGGAATTGCTCCGGAAATCTGGTGTGTGGGTGCGGGGTGGATGAATACACCTACGGTTTGAACGTTCAGCAGAACACCGCGAGGGCATAACTCCACGTCCAGGAGTACACCGAGGTCGAATCCATCGGGCAGGACGTCGGTCACACAGAGCCTGCCGACGCTGGCGGCAACCCACGGTGGACGGCGAGCACATAGCCGACGAGGAGGGCGCTACAGACGGCGGTAATAGTGTCCCGACGGACGCCGAGGACATTCTCGTCGACGCTCGCCGCCTGCTGGAGTTGCGCGAGCAGCGCGGCGTCGCGATGGTGGAGAATGAAGTGGTCGTCCTGGCCTCGATCGACTGCGACCTGATGGAGCCCAATCGGACGATGCACGTCCTCGAGTACGCCGTCAGCGAGAAGGGACTGATCATGGAGACTGGAGACAGCTACACGCCGGTCTGAGCAGCATATACTTGGAGGAGAACGGCGGCATCTCGGCTCTATTCGGGCCCTGTGATGGGCCTACAACACCTTCTTCGAATCAACAGCACCGTTCGCAACAACCATTCCCTCGCCATCGGGGCCGAGGATGTCTATCGCATCCTTGTAGCGCGCCGTCGGTGACAGCTGCTGGTAGTCTTAGAGCCCGAGGCGGACGAGGTTCACCAGGGCGAGCTGGCCGAAAGACTCGCTACCCGGGAGAATGGCACCGGGACGGACGGCGAGTCCGCCGCCGGCTATGAATCGGTGTACATGGCGCTCTACCAGTCGCACCTGCCGGTCTGGAGAAACACGGCGTGGTTGAGTTGAACCCCGACGACGGCCTCGTGCGCCCAGCAGGTGCGGTGTCTGAGTTGTTTGAGATCGTCCGCCACGTTCAGCAGCAGACAGAGGACACCTCCCCACTGAGAGTGACCTTGGCCAACTGTGAGTCGGCGACTGTGGCTCGGCGACGGCGACTGAGCGTTGTCACCTCTCGCAACATATATGACAGATTGGATTAGTATCAGTATCTTCTCGTCGCTGATCGGTTCTTGCCACTACCAAAGTGAGAGAGGGTTGAGAGGCGCTAACGCCTCCGTTACGACGGTTACAGCGCCGCACTTTAGAGATTCGTCGCTACATTCGTAATCTGTGTTGTTCTGACGCTAGAGCAATCCGCGAAACAAAACATATATGCGCCGTATTTCGTCTCTAATAGCGAGATAGGCCAATACCCGCCCCGCTACTTTTGTCACCAATTCTCGTATATCGGCATCGAAGCGATATATCCGCCGTAATCGATCGTTGGAGCGCATATATTCCTTGAACGGCGATGCATGGTGGGCGAAATGGCACCAAGGTAATGGGTACTATGCAGAGAAAAGAGGGGGCCGACTCTCATCGGGAGAAATACTGTAAAAAATTTGGTATGAGTCTCGAGGAGACGGGATATCGGTTTTACCGAGCGGGCGACGGTGGTTTCGGCGGTCTTCCCGGGGTTCGAGCGGGGAAGATGACCTTCCAGAAAGGGGAACGTCGCGTTGCGGGCAGTTTGGTGGTTTCTGAGAGTCAGTAGGTTTCGACTCAACGCCGAGGCGGTCGAAGTCGGTGACGTTGCGAGTGAGCACAGATTCGTCGAAGACGTGGGCAGTCGCACCGATGATGCGTCGCCGTCGTCGACGATGTTGCCCTAGTTCACGAGTTGCCCTGATAGCCGCCTGGCCCTCCGCATGACTGCTGTGTCGGCTGGGTGGACTGGCTTTGAGGAGATGACGTTCTCGACCTTCTCTCGCTCCGCTTCGGACTGGTTCGACCGCTCGATACCGTAGTAGAGTTCGAAGAGCGTCATTGGGGACAGTCGCTACTGGATGAGGTTCGCCTCCAACTCGCGAGCCCTCGCGATAGCGTCTTCGTCGCCGTTCATTAGGTCGATGAGAAAAGACGTGTCCAGCAACACTCTACGCACCCTGCATCTCATCGGCGATGTCCTCCAACTCGCCACGGCGCCGTTCCTGTCGTTCCCCGATCGCCTCTCCGGTGGTACGCCAGCAACTCAGCTTGGCCCTCTCGCCGTCGCCGCGAATAGCAATCAGTTACTGTTGCCGCTGGCGAATGCTGATCGCTCTTCTGGGTCGAAATTGCAGACGATCCTCTCACAGACATCGTCTGAACTTCGTGTCATGCGATGGCGGCTCTGTTGCTCTACAATCGTGTATTCCGAGAGCCCCTCAGGAATCTTGGTACACGAAACCATCCAGTCATTCTCAACGTCATGGAGACAGTCGACAAATACTTCATGGTCGAATTCCCCTTCGTATTGGTCTTCCCCACCGACGTAAGGAGGGTCAGCGTAGTAGAGAACATCTACAGCAGATTCGTCGTATTTCTCTAGAATCGCTTGGTAGTCCTGACTCTCGACAGTGACTTGATCGAACCGGCGAGCAAGCGAGTGGATTCGTTTTCGAGCGTTATCGAACGTACGTGCGGGCGACCGGCGCGCGCGAGTTTTGAAACCATTTTGTGTCGACGCGATGCCGAGAAACTGCATATATCGAAGCGAGAAAAATCGGCCTGCACGTGCGATGGGATCGTCTGGACGCACTCCATTATAAAATTCTGCTACCCATTGCTCGTACTGCGCTCGTGAATACGGAACTGACTCGAGCCACTCAGATAGTTCGTCTGGCCGGTCTCGAAGGACTGTAAAGAATTGCGTCAGATCCTCGTTGTGGTCGTTGTAGATCTCGTATTTTGACCGAGGTTTGTTGTATATAACTCCAGCTGCACCACCGAACACCTCAATGTACGTATCGTGAGCTGGCATCGTGTCGACAATCCAGTCGGAGATCTCTCCCTTACCCCCGGGATACGGAAACGTACCTGACTGGGTACTTTCCCGGGGCGTGTACCCAGAGCTCACCTCAACTGGGCAGGGGTCTTGAGGATAGTATTGGCGTGGCGCACTTCCAGTGCCGCCTTCGCTCCCGAGTAGATCCAGGGTTTCCATGGAATTGAGAGTGTTTCGTACTGTCCGTTCGGTAGATGGCTCGCCATCGATGGCATCTCGAACATCAGCCGCAGTGAACGATCGTTGGAACTCAATCAGCTGTAGCGTCGTATACCAAATTCTGTCACGGTGTGTGGGCACCTTGTAGCGGAAGATATGTTCCAATAAGTAGCCAATTTCGGTCGATACTTGGTCTACACAGACGCCTCTGAAATCGTAGACAGTTACGGCTGTAGCTTCATTTGGCTCATGGAGGGCCCCGAACCGGAGACACTCGTTCAATTTTGCCCTCTCGAATACGCTCATGGAACTGTTCTTTTTGCCAGAGAGAACGTCTAGGAAGCGTCTGCTGACCGTTTTCAAGATACCGGCATATATACACTTCTCCGCTGCCGGGTTGGCGAAAGATCGCCACACGGTTACCATCAACCGCGAAGTCACCATGATCAAAGCAGTCGACCCATCGGTTGTACGTCGGAACATACAGCTCGTGCCGCCCCAGCCATGGGTCTGGAGAAGAGAATTCATCCCAGACAATTGGAGTACCCAAAGCGAGCTCGCCGTCCGCCAGTGAGGCAACACCCAATGATGGCGCCGAAGTCACAAATTCGTCCAAAAGATCCTCAGTTTCCCGCCGTGCCTCGTGAGCATCCACAGTGAATACCCAGTAAACGGAATAGCCAAACCGGAGATGGTCAATAGTAGCTCGCAGCCGGTCTTTATTCGATGCCGCAGTCTCGATCTCGACGACAAATTGCCGCGGCATATCGGATGGGGACTCGGAGAGCTGACAGCGGATATCCCCAATCAAATCGGACGTTTTCTTCTCTGTCTCGATAGCCCCCACGCAAGCAGAGTTTGAGTGGAGTTTGTCGCTGATTGCAGCTTTGATTGCCCAGTGTTGTTGTGACTCGTTTTTTCTCTCGACAGTATGATCCAACTGTATTGTTGGGTGGATATCGACCAAGGAGGACATCTTCTTGAGTATTGCTCGACTCCCGTATAACTAGACCCGAACAAAGCAATATCCTGCCATGTTTAGACCCATCGTATAGATACGCTATCAAGGAAATTTGCCTGTATGGTTTCGACTCCTCAATCAGCGGAACGGGTAATGCTCGAGACCGTCGCGTTTTTCGATCCGATCGACTACCACCGCCTTCGTAGACTGGTCGGCGAGCGCCTGAGTGGCGAATACAGTACTGCCCGTCACCGTGAGGCGTTAGAGAACTTGAAGGAGCTAAATATGGTTTGTAGAGGTGGCGCTGGACACGAATACGTCCATCTGACCGACCAAGGCTGGAGTCATTTGGGTGGCGAAACGCCCAGGCACGACGAGGAGATCGAGTCGGTCGATGCTCCGGTTTGTGAGGTATGCGCGACAGATGAGCTGGCCGAATCCGCTTGGTAAGACACCTGGTCTTCGTCTTTATACCTAGCCGTTGCGCAGACTCGATTGAGAGGAAATTGATGAGTCTGCTTGACAGAATCAGAGACACCGTATCGCAACAGCCCGAACCGCCGGACAACACCATCCCACCAAGCGACGCATATTCTCTGTTGGCGAACGAGCGTCGGCGCCTCATCATCGAGTTCATCGCAACGATGGAAGGCTCATCGACGTCCGCCGCTGAAATCGCTGACCACCTCGCCGAACTCGGCGACGACCGCACAAACTGCTACGTATCCGCCATCCAGCAACACCTCCCCAGGATGTCGCAGTCCGGCGTCATCGAGTTTACCGAATCCAAGGAAGTAACGGTCAACCCAGAGTTGCAAGCCGTGCACGACGCCCACAAAGCGGTCGAGAGCGCGCTCGACTAACAGTCGCTACCTTCGAATGGGGGTCGGAGGTCGCGCCATCTGAAATGCATCGATTCTCCCCCACTGAATTCGACCAGGTAATCGATGCTGTCGCGGTCGTCCCCAGTGTCTTCGCCAGCATCGTCCACCGTCACGTCAACAATCGTTCCCTCTCGGCCATGCCACCGGTCGTGATCCGGGTCAGTCTCATCAGGGATATCGACTCGCACGCGGTCGCCCTCACCAAATCGTCCCATCACAGCTCAGTGAGTGTCACTTGGTGCGACTCACCGAACTCCTGTGGAACCGGCAACTCCTTCAGTACCGTCGATTGCATGCGCAAGAACCCGTTAGCCGCTCGCTGGCAATTCGCTTCCAACCACGCTTGCGGCATCGGGCCATTCAGGTACTCCTGGAGTTCCTGCATCTCCACGTTCTCGCCCGGGATCAGGTAGTACACACTGTGACGCGGCACGACTTCTCCGGAGTCGTCGCTCCAGAAGTGCGGTTCCTCAGTGATGTCCTTACACAGGAGTTTCGGCTGGAGGATGTCTTCCATCGGTGGGTTCTCATGCCACCCGTACCATGTGCGCTTGCCTTTCTTGTAGCACGACCGGTCTTCGAGACGATCACGGTGCAGGTCGGCCCACTCTCCGAACGCCTCGAGTTCGTCTTCTGGGGTTAGGTTTCCATGCTCGTCGTACGGGCATATGAACACTTGACCGCTGTCAGGGCCGTCGTTAATACGGAGTTGTTTTCCGCTGGTGGTCGGGAACGTCCACTCTTCGAGTTGCGGCGCGACTTCGTCTTCGTCGACGACGAACACGCTGTCGGCACCGGTCGCCACTCCGCAGCTGATGCGCTCGCACACGTCCCCGAGCGTTACCCCACTGTCGAGAGACACATCGCCTTCTCGGATGGTGGATGCCCAGCTACTACCATCGTTGGGGAGATCGACGGTTTCTGACGTACCGTTCCGGCGCTTCACCCGTGTCGAACCCGGGGTAGTGTTGCTCACAGTGGTGATTGTCGGGAACGTGATCAGCCCCTCGAACGCATCCTCGTCCACATGCTCGATCTCCTCCACGTGGTACGTGGCGAGGATACGTCGGAGTGGTTCTGCGGTACCGACGTACTCGAATTTCTCCGGGGTGATGAACGACAGACGTCCGTCGTCGGCCAGCAAACCCAGCGCCTGCTCGAGGAAGAGGATGTACAGATCAAACCGACCGACTGCCGTGTCGAACTTACCTTTGTACCGTTGTTTCTCGTCTTCGTCGAGTCCTTCAATCGGGACATATGGAGGGTTCCCAACGATGTAATCGAATTCACCGATGTCGGTGATGTCGTCAAGGAAGTCTCGCTCTAGGAACTCTACGGGTTTGTCTGCATGCTGTTCCTTCGCGACATCCAAGTGCTCGGGATCGAGTTCGACTGCGACACCGTTCGGGACGAGCACGTCGTTCTCCTGGCAGTACCGGTGGACTGCTGCGATGAATGGGCCTTTCCCGCATCCAGGATACAATATACGGTCGTCGGTGGAGGGAGTGTTATCGGTGAAGAGCTTCGCAACGATGTGGTCTGCGAGGTCGTCCGGGGTCGGGACGTGCCCTTTCATTATCGCTACAAACTAGACAATGCTACTTAAAAGTATTTATCACTCGAGTTCAGCGAGAGACTGCTGAGGGTTCTTCGACACACTCCATTCCTCCAACTGCTCGATACACTCCTCACGCTCATCGTGGAAAAACACGGCATCGATTTCAGACGACCCACCCTTCGTTATTTCCCCTCGAACCGTCTCGCGCCCATGGTCTTCGAGGTACTGCCGCCCGAGGTTCGCAACCACTACGAACTTGATATCATCAAAGTTGTCGTGCGCCTCGTGCGCCTCCGTGCGAAATTCCTTAAAGCGCTTCTGCTTGTCCTTCTGCTGAATAACCCGGATTTCACCAATCACCTCGTACGGCTCCGCTTCCGGGATCACGATGTCGGGCTCACCCGGGAGACTGTTGCCCTTCCACGCCTCGAACCCTTCCTCAGCCAAGAACTCGATGAACTCTGTTTCGTATCGCATCCGGTAGAACCGACGCTGGTCGCCTTCCCATGCTTTGTAGAACGAGTAGAGTGCAGCTTCGAGACTGAGTGATTCTGGCATCAGGTCGGCGAGTGCCTCTGCGAACCGTTCAGCGTCTTCGACACCTTTCAGAGACGTTTTTCGGTCACGGAATCGACTCCCGACTCCACGCACACCGTATTGACGTTCGAATTCGCGGTCGGGAAGACCGGCGATTTTCTGGAAGAGCGCTATCATCGCTTCGTGGTCGGCATCGATAGCACTCATGAAGTCTTCAGGAGTGGCTTCACCGAACTGAATGCGTTCCTCAGAACCGTTTGTGATTGTGAAGTGGTTGCGGAGTTCGCGTTCAGCAGTTTGTACGAGATGGTCGATGTCCTCGTACATCTCAGGGAGTTCTTCTTCGGAGGGGCGTGGCCAGTTATCCATGGTGCGCTTGTTGTTGACGGGGGCACACTAAGTGTATGGTTTTGGGAGATAAGATTGGTCTAACCGGAGTCCATGCGTTCTCATTCCTGCCGAATTCAGATTACAGCATTCGCGTTCGGCATTTGTTTCTCGACCCGCCCCTGTTCAGCTAGTTCGTTGAGAAATTTGCGTGTGGTTCGCTTGGGGAGGCCTGACCGAGAAACGTGCGTTGTCTGCGGGTGACCAAGCCATCCGTTACGAGCCAGAGACAGACGAATGGCTATAGCGAGCATTCCAAGGAACGGTTCCGGGAACGTTACGGCTAATTCGTGTAGAGCCCCTCTCTGAGCGTTCTTTAGGTGTATTCTGGAAGAATCGTCCAGTGAGCTACAATCAACCCAAGTAATGACACAAGCGGGTTAATCCAACCCGTTCTCTCAGGAGTGAACCGCGCGAGTCCGAACCGAGAAAACCAGAACTGTACCGGATAAATCAGCGCGAAAACGAACACAAGAAACAGCAGCGTCAGCCCTCTACTCCCGAAAACTAACGAAACTATTGCCCAAATAGCACCGTATCCAATTAGTCCCACAACCGCGAATGGAAGCGCATTGGGGGAAACATCCGTTTCGACCCGATGCTCTAACCAACTAAGTGCGGGTGGGATCACTTCTGCGTTCGATGCTTGGGCGAATCCGCTACCCTTGTTTAAGAACCAATCAGGCAGCCATTCATCGGCCCCAAAGAGTGGAAATTCGGACGCGCGAGCAGCACCCTGTTGACACAGTAGCGCCAGGTAGAGGTTGGCATCGTGAAGCACGATTTCATGGAATACGAATACGACGGCCACGAAGACGGGAATGAAGAATGCTGCAACCGATATCGGGGATACAGGAACTTTGAATGTCGAAATGAGAAATACTGCTCCTTCGAGGAATAAGTGTGTGAAAGCAACAGTCGTGATTGTGAGTATTAGCGGCATTGTCCATTTCAATACTGGGTCTGAATCTCTGTGATTGTTCGATACTGCCATTCTGCGTACGAGTGTGATGATGCTCAGTAATATCACCAAACTCTTGAGTAATTGGTACCCGGCGGTGTTGGAAGGCACTGCGAGAACGATCGTGATAACAACGGCAGTGAACGCGATCTCGAAGTCAGCTTGAGTGGTTCTATCGTCTCCGAAGACCTTGTTCGGGTCAATGGCGTCCATAGTTGGTTCTCTTGTGTTTCACTGACAGTCGCTCAAATAAACTCCTCCGAATCGTCTCAGTTGTGAGATATCTACCTGAGTCAGGGTTCGTCCATCTTCTGAACGGCGAGCGTATTCGGTTCCTCGCCCAGATGATTTCGCAGAACGGCACGGTTGAGTGCGGAGTTTTCCAACGAGCACCACCAGTGTTGCCACTACTCTGTTTCTTGAAGTTGAACTCCCCTGGTAGAATCGCTACAGCGAAACTTCGCTCATCGAGTCGATGATGTTGTCTTCTGTCGGTGCCGTCAAGTAGGGCTCGATCGCGTCGTATGAGCTCCATCCGCCGAGAGCCATCACAATACGGGGCGAGACACCTTCTTCGACCAAAAGATGTTGAGCCCAGCATCGTCTCAAATCGTGACTGCTGACGCGCTCGTAGTCTGCATCACCGGTTTCGTCGGCTGCGCGCTCGGAGGCATTCGTGACCCAGTTCTGCACGGTCTTCTTCGACCGCTGAATCAGGGGTTCACCGTCGTCGATGTCTTCCTCGCGGGCATGGCGATGGATTTGCCGTTCCAGATCAACGGGCATCCACGTCTCCCGCTGTTTCCCGCCCTCGTACTCGCCGGTCGTGTCCTTGCCCTTTGTCACTTCGAGCTCGTAACTGCGTCCGTCTTTCTTCCGGGAGATGTCACCGGGCGTGACGTGGAGGGTTTCTTCGACGCGCAGGCCACAGTCGCCCATTAGCCGCAGGGCGATTTCTTGCATGCGGGTGTTGGCTTGTCTGGGGATTTCGTTGTATTCGGTACGACTCATCCAGACGTTGTAGGTGCCGTCTTTGTTGCGTTCAGTCCTCATCTTACGTGTTTCTCTGAACTTTCGCGCAATAAAACACTTGTCACCGGCTAGACCGTTCGACTCAAACCCCCGAAAACATCCGGTTCAATCTCACCACACCGACTCAGTTGCACGTTTGTACACAAACACGAAATTAGCGAAGATGGTGGGAACGAACGGGGTCGCGCTAGCCGGTCGAGCGGCGGTTGTTGTCGTCTTTTCTTCTATTTCCGCGAATATCGATACACAGAGGTGTTTACCTTGAATTTTTGAGTACGTTCACCCCACCTTCGAGTTAGTAAGAATCGGGTTTGGGTTTCTGATAACAGACTCCCAAACTGACATTGCCGTGCTCGAAACCCCATTAACCCCCACTCGTAATCGAGCAAAACGCGCTTACACGACCTGTAGCGCACGGTGTCGAGGGAATAGTCACCATGTAAACGCTTACATGGCCAGCTATAGGAAGTTACAACAATGGGTGTCTTTGAGGTCGAACAGAGTTCATTCGACGACCTCGCCAGTTTCAACCACCACCTCGCGGACGGCGCGCGTGAGTACATTTCCAGTGACCTCTATATTGTAGCCGGACTCTCACAGTTCTCCCAACAGGAATTCTTCGAGATACTCACCCAACGAGGGTACACAATCGAAGACTTCGGGGCAATTCAGAAGATTAGCCGCACATACACGACCAGCGGCGACGCCCCAGACGACACAATCCTGGAAGAAGAGGAAGAAGAGGAAGAAGCCGAAGAGGAAGACAACGGCAGTGAAAGAGTGGCCGAATTCTACCTCTACTACGACGAAGAGACCGGTGTAACCCTATTCTATACCGACCAGCGAAAGACGAAGGAGATCAAATACACCGTGGCCAAGCTCCTGGACGAGGAGCGTGGTCTCCACTACCTGTACATCGGCCCTGGCCTGTTCAGAGACATCAGGCGAGAAATAATCAGGAACGAAGAAATCGCTGAAATCACGAAATTCGTCGCCGACCGGTTGGAGGACAGTGACTACCCCTGCCGGATTCGCCCTGACGTAGAGCGCACAATCCAGTACTACGGCGATGACGGCATCGAAGCACTCGAAGAGATGGAAGAGAACTACGGTGTCCGTCCTCGCAACATCACCTTCAACGTCCCAAACCAAGCTAAATTCCGCATCACACGGAAAGGTGTGTTCTCCCTTGGGCGTGGTGACCTCACCACTCTCTTCGAGTACGTCGAACTCTGCATCGAGAAAGCCCTCGAGATCAAGGAAGCATACGGCGAGTCAGAGTTCCAGATGCTCGCCACCACCGAGACGCTCAGCGTTCCGACTTCCGAGCCCGCGTCGATTGAATTGAGTGGCCAGCTCGAATACAGTGAGGTTGAGAAGGTCAAATCGCGGATGAACGAGGAAGGCTACCTCCTGGTTGATTCCTTCCAACAGGAAGGGTCACTGTACTTCTCGTCGAAGGTGATGGACACCAAGAAAAAGAACAAGTTCCGTATCAAGGCCAGCGAGGACGAGATTCGGGTGTTCCCACAGGAGACGGACGACAATCTTGGCTCGTTCCTTCGATTCCACGAATTCGTTCAGAGCAACATAGACCCAGACGCAAGTGTGGTAGTTGAGACGTAGCCATGTGCGACGAGGTCGCGCCTGACGACGATGTCGCTGACATCTATTCGTACATTGAGGATCACCATCCTCGATGGCGCGACCGCAAGGAGGAGATTAAGGAAGAGAGTCTCGGTCAGACCGAAGATACCGAGAACGTCATCAAAAAGCGCGTTGAGAAGGCAATCAAGACAGAGCAGAACCACGACGACCTTCTCGACTCAACCATCACGGCATTCGGCCCTACATCAACCATCTTTGATGAGACAGGTTGGAAGCTTCTCGGTACTGAACCACTGTACGAGATTGACCCCGGGCTTCGGAACCCCGACGCTATTGTAGGGCACGATGACCGTGACACTATCGTCACTGTTGAATGCAAATCCGGTCTTTCCTCCCCTCGAAACGCGCTTGACCAGATTCGAGACGCCGCTGACATTGTCCTTGATCAAGCACACCATCTTGAGAGCAAAACCGGCATTTCCTTCGACAACGTCGAGCGTGTGTTGTGTGTTCCTGGTCAGAAGGCTTGGCGTGCAATCGAAGCAATAGAGGCCGAAGAGAGTGAGGAAAACCCGGATGAACCCATCTATCTGTGGAAGCTGAACCGCTTTCAAGACGAAGCTCTTCAGCTTCACCAGCAGTTCGAGACTCGTTCCGAATCCGAATCAGCGCATGAGAGCCGTCTGGCCGAGATGCTTACCGGTGATGGAATCCCGATTGCAGACTGTCCTCTGCTCACGCCCTCGTTCTTTCCGGACTCGCACCCGTTCACGGTCATGGAGCATACTTTCTCAGAGGTTCTCTGGAACCGAACTGGCGAGAACAACGGGTCGATCCGAAAGTTCACGCGCACGGAGGTTCACAACTTCATCGACGACCAGCAGAACGTTCCGCACTATGACACTGAGATTGTAGCCGATATGCTGACCGAGGAACTGCTAACAAAGCTGTTGGACTTCGGGTTGATCGAGGAGGCTGACCCGTCAGAGGAAGGAATGGGGTCTAGTGTCGAGCTCTACGGATACGATGAGGACAGCGTCTCAGGCCAGAGCATGGACACGATTCTGGCCACTCTGAAGGAAGAATACCAGAGTGAGCTGATTGAGCGAAAGGCGGAGCGAGAAGCAGTCGAGCAGACTGTGGAGGAGTTCCTCGACGACCAGAGTTCATTCGACGACTACTGACACCAGTCTTCCAGTAATATTAGAGCATATGCATCAGCCAGTCTTCTATGGACTTGGCTGCATGAGATCCATAACACTGCTGTCAGTACTGGTCATCCCATGGGTGGAATTGTAATAGGGCTCCCAGAGAGCCTTTTCCCCTTCCTTCACAATACCATCCCATTGTGCTTGATTGAATGACTCGAGAGACTCGTACTGATTAATCAGCATATTGAAAACCAAGATAGGCTCCATTGGCGGGTGCGGAATGCGTGGCTTGTCTAGCCCGTTCGAACAATAATGGTGCTTTTCATAGGAATCGTTGAAAGCGGAATCTGATACCTTACCCCCCGTCTGGAAATGGCAAACAGGTTTGCGCTCATCCGCATCGTCTCCAGTATCGATATCCCAGTGGAATCGGTCAAGAATGTGGTAGAAATTAGCTCCTGCGTCGTATTGTTCATCCTTTTCTTCTTTTCCAGTTTCGATACAACAGTGTTCTAATCCTTCTGGGAGACTCCCGCCTTCGGCCTCTGTTGGGTGTTGAATAGCCAAGATTAAAGACGAAGAAAACATCTCATATTCCCCATCACAGACCTTGATGATCCCTCCTAATCGAGCTTGTCCGTTCCCATGATTGAAATCACGGCCCGAATGTAAGTCAAAGACCAAGTACGGATCTGTTTCGAGGGCCCAATTATCCTCATTGCCTCTCTCTAACTGCCGCCGAACGCTGTCCACTGATTCTTCCACCTGATGCCCAGCACCTGGTATCTTGTCAGAGTTCTCATCCAGCTTGTGGAATGCATTCTTTAGATACTGATAGAGCTCGTCCGGTTCCGGTATTTGTTCTTTCGACCAATCTGTCATAACTCCACCAATACACGAAGGTCTTCATAGGACGCAGCTCGGGATTGTTCAATATTGCTACAATTGTAGTGAACTTGGAACTTAGGTTTTTGACTCGGAGACCCTGCTGCCACCGTTTGTGGTGGATGTGGTTTGTCACACGAATCGACTTCGCAGGTAGAGCGATCCGATTCGGAGACGTCAAGAAGTCCTGGCCCGGACTTCCAAAGCCGATCTACGGACTGATCTTGCTCGTCAGCTAACTGGTATATCTCGTCTCGAACGTTCACCCTCCACCATAGGTTGTTTCTATGCGAGAAGATGCCTGTGTATTTTGCACTAGAGAGTTTTGAGCTGTATTCGGTGAACTGCTCCTTTTTGATTCCGACCTTGGTTGCAGTCCACACATCATCCCAGAGTAGACCGGGTGTCTCCAGTAACTCATGTCTCACCCAACGGGCGAACCGAAGGCTGCTATCGGAATCACCCTCGTCTTCTGCCGGAAGACCTTCAGTAAACTCCTGTGGAAGCGTAGATCGAATCTTCTCTGTGAGTTCTGCTGGTGCATCTAGTAATTCAAGTATGCCATCAATATCTTCACCCTCTTTACTGCGAATCTGTTGATAGTCCTGTATATCCTGAACTAGGTCGTCATCATCAAGCCGATCAGGACTAGTGATGAGAGCAAACCTATGTTCGCCTCGCTTTTGCTCGCGCTCAAATTCTGGATTTCCATACTGCCCACTAAATGCGTAAATAGGTAGTGTCTGGAACGTATCCCGGAGAATTCCTTCGATTGAGGGCCCATCACCTGAATATTCGTCAGTGTGAAGGTACCAATCAACTAACGCCAAATCTGGATCTGAAGGAATCTGGCCTTCTCCATTGGCCCCCCCGAGGAGTTCAGAGGCGGCTTCCATTGGGCCAAGCGTAGTCACGTTAATCCGCTCGTCATTACCGACCCCACCTCGATTTTCTTCTCGTCGCTCTTTGTCATCGTCGATCCACAAGACAGTATAATCACTCGTCATGCAGCGACACCTCTGCTGTAGTCGCCCAGTCCTCGGAATCGATGAATTTCAGGCCACCACCGTACTTGTTTGCAATCTCTGAAACGATACTCAGTCCAAGCCCTGATCCGGAGCCCAGTTGGCTTGATAACTGGGAAGGCATTTCATCTTCCAGACGGTCATATAGATTGTCTTGAGGGTCGCTAATAAGCGGCTCTACGATTTCTTCATGGTGTTCCGGTGGAATACCAATTCCACTATCATGAACGCGTAAAATCACCTTTTCGCCCTCCTTTGTACCCTCAATAAGAATGCGGTTGTCCTCGCCCCCATCTGCAATCACGGCTTTGATGCTATTCGTGAGCAAGTTAATCAATACGGAATACAGTTCAGTACGATGCATTGGCGGCGTATAGAGATTGATTGGAATGTCTGACTCTATTGAAATCCCGTAATCTTCTGAAATATAATCAACTGAATTGATTAGTTTCTCTACCTCTTCCTGAAGGCGTTGTGTTTCAGCTTCGACGTCTCCTTCAGAGTCAGTCAGTATGCCGAAGAGGTTCATTTGCTGCTCGAATCGCTTCTTAAGTTCGTCGAGATCACCTGCAACCTCTTTGACGTTGTCGGCCTCCGGCGAAGACATCGATTCTGCAACGGAGTCAAGATCGGACTTATTTGTTTCCAACTCTACAATGACATCTCGCAACTCATGCATGAATGAGAAAACGAATTGGTTGACTGAGAAGGCTGACCGGTAGAAATCGATTTCTTGTCTGTTCTTTTCGACAGACTTCTGAACAATTTCTGAGGCAGTCTCCACGATATCAGACATCTCTTCATCATCTTCCTCGGTTCGTTCAGCAACGGTTTCACTGGCTTTCTGGATAACCGACACAGCCTCATTTACCGCTTTTGTGTCTGTGGAATTCGTCGAGGATGAAACTGATCCGGAAACATTTGTACTTACATTCGACCCAGAACTGGAACCGTTACCTTGCCCACCGTCGCTTGTCCAATTCGAAAGCGAGGATGTGTTTTCATCAGTCTCACCTTCATCAGTGGTCATAGACCCGCCACTCTGTTCGGTATTGCCTCCATCAGAACTCTCCGATCCGCCTTTACTTTCTTCAACCTGCTTCAGGAAATCCTCTGCTTTGTCTTGGAATTCCTCTTTTTCTCGGATTGATAGGTAGTTACTATATTGCAGCGTGAGCCATTGTAATGCCAGACGAAGACCTTCCTTCATGTCCTCGAAGGTGTCATTTTGTTTGAACCCTTCGCGGTCTGTCTTCATTTCCAGATTTGCATCTGTTCCAACACTGACACGTCCAATCAAGTTCTCGTTTCGAGGATGAACCAGCATTGTTCGGTTGAAGTCGTTATGCAAATCCATCTTGTCGGATAGATCATCGAACTCTTCGTCAGGTGACCCTATTCGTCGAGAATAGTACCGGTCAAGACCGATCCAGTCATCGTCCGGGCCACCATAAGGATAGACACGAAACCCATCCCGATACACCCGAATACCACCATATTGTCCCGTTATTTCCTTGGCCCGTTCGAGACTCAGTGTACCAGTATCACGGAAGTGCTTCTTTTCTTTTGGAATGAATGCAATTTTGAAATCGGTCTCTTCTAGTCCGTCATATCCCTTCTTTATTGTATGCGAGCGCTTGCCGATCTTCTTCCCCTGGATAGAGAGTTCGATATCTCCGTTTCCATTGAACTCTCCCTGCATCTCACACCAGCCTGCTTCATAGACCTGATCCAGTAGATTCCCTTCTCCTTGATCGAACTCCGGTGCGTCAAAGAGGATCTCGAAACCGGGGTCTTCTTTGTAACCCTCCCTGCGCTGTTGTTGGACGACAGAAAGAGTCAGTACATTGCGTCTGAGCGTGTTGAAATCTCTTTGATTCCATTCATCTCGAAGATCCAAGATTCGGAGAGTAACGCCCGTATCAGCATTTTCAAGATATTCAACCTCCGAATCAACCGGGATCTCGTCTACATCCGTATTCCGAGCGAACTCATTCCACGGGAATTCAACGTAAGACTTGATGTATTGGTCGGAGTCCGGATCTGCTGCAATAGAGGTGAGCTCAAGGCGATATCCCAACCTTCGACACGAAAACCGACCGATTCCCTTGTTGCCAGTTTTTTCTCGTCCATATTTCTCCGTTTGGGGATTGCGGACTTTATCGGTAGTTCCAATCCGCATCCAATTTTCGTCAATCTCATCATAGGTCATCCCGACGCCGTTGTCTTCGATTCGTATTTCGCTCCGTCGTCCTTCATCGTCCTGCCGAGCATTGATAAACTGGAGTTCCACCTGCGTTGCGTCTGCGTCGTACGCGTTCTTAATCAGCTCCGCAACTGCGACGTGATTCTTAGTAACGAGGTTCTCACCCAACTCCTCGAGGAGACGACTATCGATAGAGAAACTCAGATCCTCCGAGCTCTGAGACATAACACTACATTGCAAGTGGGGGATTAAAACTTCGGGGTGGAGTCATCTGCCAGAGAGGCACGTCGCCACCAACGAACAATCTCTCGTGCTAATCAGAGAGGATGAAGGTGGGTTATGAATATCATCACGCAATCGCTCCAAGAGAACCTAAACAGGCCCATGCCACTGGCGTGACTCGAAGCGAACGCGCAGAAGGTGCCAACGACCACTACCGGATGCAGTCGAAGCTCCTGAAGAAGCTCCCCGTCCTGGAGGAGGTCGGCGAAACGAAGAAGACGCTCGACTGAATCAGTCGTCGACGTCAAGCTTGGTCTGCTTGTTGTCGATTTGCGTCTCCACGTGGGCGACGAGATCGTCGAGGAACTGCTGGAACGAGAGCTCGGGATTCGGCTCCTCATACTTGCCGTCGAGACCCTCTTCCTCGCCCGACGTGAGGAAGGCCGACGAGTCCACGATGCCCTGACGTACCAGCCGTTCGCAGAGTAGTCTGGCGCGGTCGATGTAGGACGCGTCCCGGTACTCGTCGTCGATGTCGATGTTCGGTTCCCGTACCCGGACGGAGCTACTAGAGCCCTCGTTGTCCGCCATCAGGATAAGGTAGCCGACCCACGGCGGCTTCGGCTGTTCGATGACTCCGTTCTCGTACGCCTCTTGAATGTCGATATTGTTTCCGACTGCTTCCTCGACGCGGTTGTTGAGGTTGTTGCCGAACGAGCTGGCAATGGACTTGAGCTCGATCGCAGCGAGTACCTTGTTCTCGTGAACGACAGCGATATCCCATCGCTTCGTCGCGCGGAAGTACCCCGGTAGAGTAGCGTCGTGGTCGTGGAGTACGTCATTCCGTGGGAGACCGGCGTCCACAAGCGCGTCTTCGATCAGCCCGGCGAATCCGTCCATCTGCGCGCCACCGAGTACCTGCGCCCGGCGTCCACGTGCTGTGTTCTCCGAGTCGCGTTGATCATCTGCTTGGTTGGAGAGTGTCTCCCAGTACCATTCGACAGCGTCCGAGACTTCATTCCCCATATCTGCCATACCATTATGCGGGAATATGCATAGCGTAAAACCACCGAACTTGACGATGGATTGAGTGACTTCGTTGACCGCTGGATGTACCCTCTCATCGCACCCACATATGGTCTTGCGAGGTCGTCAAGTGCAATCAATCAGACCGCGTTGCTAGAGGGATTCGCAACAATTTGTGGGTAGTTCGGACGGATTCCCACCACCAATAATTCACAACCTAGCTGATCACGAGGATTTTGAGAGGCTCTACCAGACACGTAGCACACTTCGTTCCATTACTGTGAGTCAGGACGACCTACTCACAACCACACGCCGCGGGCCGTGGTGCGCGCGACACCACCTTTATGTCGACATCGGTCAGGCTCGCAGCTACTTTGAGTGGCTTCAGAGCCACGTCCACAGGCGGTCACACCTGGAAAGCACACCCCAGCTCAACAACCGCCAGTATCGTCTTCGGCGAAGCCGGAGTCAGGACTGCACCCACAGCTAACAGTAGATGGTGTATCTGAATGCTTCTCTTTGAGTCGGAGCGTCTCCTCAAGACATTGCTCCGTTACCTCCTCACAACCGGCAAAGTGATCGAGGATGGTCTCCATCTCGGCTTCTCCGAGTTTCGCCTCACTGCGGGGGCTGACTCCGACTTCATTCACCGGGATTGCATCTGCGAGGGCGTACAGCTTCACAGGGCCGGTCACCGCGTAGCGGTCGCCCATATCTAGATAGTCTCTCTTTTCAATGTACCCAACAATCTGCTTTCCACCAGACAGCTGGTCGGCGTTCGTGATGAGTACAAGGAACTGCTCATCGGAGGTGAGGAACGATGCAATCGCTTGTGGCACGCAGCTATGATGATAGTTCTCTGCGGCGATGATTTCACCATCGGTGTTAAGGCCTTGCTCAGCGCCGTACTCGATGTTTGGTTCGGTCTTTCCACGCCCGGGAATATCGCGTACGGGAAGCGGTGATCCGGAGCAGTGGTGGAAGAACTGCGTCCGTGCGGTCAGGGCAGCGCTCTCGATTATGATCTGCTCTTCAGGCGGGTGGGTTGGTCTGGAAGACATATATTGTTCTAGTTGTTAATTCTACTTGATTTGGAACAAGTCAGCAAGGATCGTCCGCCCGAGGATGACCTCCGCGAGCAGTTGCATTCCGTGCTGATACTCATCTCCGGGAGTCTCCAGCGTTCGCTGCGGTGTTTTTCGCCCCGTGATGGTGCGGATGTCTTCCGGACTGACCGTTGACTCCTCTCCGAGCACCCCGAGCCACTTCACAGGGACGTGGTACTCTCGAGATTCTTCCTCTCCAGGGTTGTACAGGTTCTCCTCAGCAGGAACTCTCGAACCGCTCCACGGGGCCTGTACGACGCCAAAGGCTCGTGCCCCACCATCGTACTTGACTGAAGAGTCACTCACGTACGAAACAACACCATCACCTGGCTCTAGTTCGCGGAGAGATTCACCAAACCGTTTGGCACCGTACGTCGCGACCACTCCATTGGAGTAAATCTTCGTCCCATCTCCAGGCACGTACTGGGCGTTGGTATTCACATAGTGGATAGTCGATGTCTCAAAGTACCGTTTGAGTGCCTCTTCAACCGTCTCAGACATGTTTTCATCTTCCTTGAGCTTCTGCTTCAGCGACGTGGGCAGCGTAATGCTCGCCCGCTCTCGTTCTTCGGACATTGGCTTCTTCACATACGTATACAGCCCATCCACTTAATGATTGCAGTATATGTGCACAAAAGAGATTCAATGTCAATCGACTGGTTAGCCCCATCACTCCCCTAATTCCCGAATCTCAAGTAGAAAGGATCGGGGACACCCCTCTTTGTGAGTAGTCAAGGCTCATCTCGCACCTCTCAGTGACGAGTCACACGCACACATCACAGGTTGGTAAAAGTGATACTACCAACGCAAACCCGGGGTCAGGCGTTACTCAGGTGTGAATTCGTGCGCATCATCCGTCCCAGCCCGAGGGTCGTATTCAATATAGGTTTGTTCTGTCACGTCCACCGACTGGTGGCCGAGGTACCTCGAAACCTCGTATAATCCCATGTCGGTGTCGTGAACGAGATAGGAACCGAGTCCGTGGCGAATGTTGTGACTGCTGATTAACCACCGATTCGGTTCAGGCTCACTCCCATCCTCCGGTTGTACTGCGTTCGCGTCAGCGTACGTTTTACGGTTGATTCCAGCATTGTCAGCCGCTCTAATCACAATTTCGTTAATCGCCTCAGGACTAAGTGGTGCGCCGCGCTCGCCGACGAACAGACGGTCGTGATCGCGACCGCCAAGGTAGTCGTCCCTGTACCCCGCGTGTAGCCACTTATGCAGCAACCCGTCGAGGTTCGGTTGCCACGCCACAACGCGCTCCTTCCCGTTCTTCGTAATTGAACCGGGGAGCGTGATTTCTCGCGCGTTCTCGTCAAGCATATCGATCGTCACTGCACTGGCCTCCCCACGCCGCATCGCAGTGTGCCATAAAAGCCGAATCAGTAGTTGATCACGAATCCGGTTCCTGCCCACGTTCTCCTCCATCGCTCGTACGTCGTCTGCGTCAACAGCGTAGCTTTCTCCATCCTCCAACCGCTTACTCTGCTCCGTGTTTTTCGTCATCCCCCACTTTTCAGACTTCTTGTCGTTCCACCGGTCTAGCGGGTTCTTATCCATGGTTTCGAGAGACACGAAGTAGTCGTACATCGCATGGATTCGATCCCATCTGTACCGGGGAGTCGTGCCGTTATACTGGTTTGAGAGGGCTCGCCCGAGTCTGTTGGTATCCTTTGGGCCGACATCGAATGCAGACTCAATTCCCTCCTCGTCAAGCCAATGATCGTACCACCTGACATCCTGCTTGTACCGTTGTGTACTCTTGGACTGTCGCTGGTCTGGGTCATTGTTGTCAGTCCCCGTCTCCAGCTCATCGACATAATCAACAATCTCGTCTCTGCACTCCTCAACTGCCTTGAAGCGACGGGGAGGCATCTACTCAGCCTCCGATGTCCGGTAGTATCGGCGCTTTCCCATACTCTCGTCGTAAGTCCACTGTACGTCAGGATACCAATTCGCGGCACGAGTGATCGCTCGGCGCGTTTTGTTTTCGTCGGCATCGACGAAATCGGCCCAAAATTCGATGGTAGACATTTCCTTTGTGAATTCGAGGTCAGACATCCCGCTGTGTGCTCGTTCCTCCATAATCGCGTTCGTATCCCTGAGCTCCTCGCTCGAATTCATCACCGGTAATTGCATAGCGATGTCATCGGCAAGGTCGTCAACATCCTCCTTGTTGGGCTGAACCGCCGTATCGACGCGATTTACTTCCTGTTCGATTCGGGCCAAGCGCTCGTGCACGTCGCTGAGACCGTCCTCAACAGCGTTGGTGAGTTGTTCAGCGTCGATGTCCGGGGTCTGTTCGTCGTCCTGTTTAATATGCTCGTTAGCGGATACACGCAGTAGTTGACTGACGCTAGGAAACTCGCCAGTGTCCTCAATATACTTCTCGAATTTCTCCTTTTTATCAGGTGTTACCCTGACTTTGATCGTTTCAGTCCGATTGGCCATACACCACCCATCCAGTGCAGAACCTTATTAGTGTGCATACAATGTAGCCCGCTTAGAATCCTGAACCGCGTCATCTGAGCGTTCCTGCCGAATCACTTCGACGCTTCATTTTTTGATCGTCGCCCGCCCAGCGCGGCGCCCCGGCCGGGCGGATCTTTCAGGAACGTTCGTTCGGGTTTTCTTCGCCGCGTTCGAACCGAATAGATCTTTGCCGCGAGGCCACTACCGACGACCGATGGGGCTACTCGAACGACTCGGTCGGTCGGATCGGAGCGGCGTCGACGGCATCGAGCGCGCTCGCACTCGACGCGAGGAGGCGCTTTCGATCGGCCTGCTTCCCGCCGACTGGGACGGCGAGTCGCCGCTCGCGCTCTGCGAACTCTGCCACGCCTTCAACCGCGAGGAGTTTCCGCACTGCCGGATCTGCGCCGAGCGACTCCCCCGGGCGACGGTGCCGCCCGAGGACTGCCGACGGATCGCACTCGACCGGAGCGGCCACTGAGCCCGCTCTGGCGACCGCGATCCCCGCACGGCGGGCGGAACCTATTTTACGGTCGCACGCCCGCATGGGAACGTGATCGACCTCGGGTTCGTCGTGGCGCCGGAGTGGGATCTCCTGCGCCTGCTCGCGGTGCCCGTCTTCGGCTGGGGGGCCTGGCGCGACGTCAAGAGCCGGCGGGTGCCCAACAAGACGTGGCTCCCGCTGCTTGCGCTGGGCCTGCTCGCGCTCGTCTGGCAGGCGGCGTCCCTGCACGCGACGGGCGGGTACCGCTGGCAGCTGTTCGTCAGGCAGGTCGCGATCAGCCTCGGGCTGGTCGTGCCCCTGGCGTACGCGTTCTGGTGGATCGGCGGGTTCGGCGGCGCCGACGCCAAGGCGCTGATGGTGCTGGCGGTGCTGTTCCCGACGTTTCCGTCCTACTTCCTGACCGGCGGCGCCGAGTACCCGCTGGTCCAGACCCGGATCGGCGTGTTCTCCTTCAGCGTCCTGACGAACGCGGTGATCGTCGCCGCGACCTACCCGCTCGCGCTCGCGCTGTACAACGCCGTTCGCGCCCGCTTTTCCTCGGCGATGGCTGTCGGGCTGGAGCGGCCCTGGTCGACGGTGCTGACCGCTCACGGCCAGCTGCTGGAACGGCCCGACGGTCTGACTCGTCGGGGACTGGATCTCGACGCGCTCCGGATGTACCTGCGCTGGCGCGGCCTCGCGCTCGCGGACCTGCGCGAACGGCCGGACTACTACCGCGACCCCGCTACGCTCCCCGACGACCCGAACCCGCCGACCGACGGCGCCGTCGGGGCGGGCGACGCCGAGGTCGCCGCGGCGTCCTCGGCGTCCGGCGATTCGGCGACCGGTGACCCGGCGGCCGACGACCGGACGGCTTCGGCGTCGTCCGACGGCGGTACTCCCTCGGAGTACGACGATCCCTGGGGCGCCGCCGCCTTTCTCGACGCCATCGACGGGTCGGCCTACGGCACGTCGCCCGAGGATCTCCGGGACGGACTCGACGTGCTCGCCGAGGAGGACGCGGTCTGGATCTCCCCTGGCATCCCCTTTATCGTCCCGCTGTTCGCAGGATTGCTCGTCTCGCTGGTGTACGGCGACCTGCTGTTCTCGCTGCTGGGCGCGCTCGGGCTCGTCTAATCGGCCGCGGCGTCGACCGCGCTCCGGCCACAGCTTTACGTACGATCCCGCGCCGACGGCGGAGCGTGCTCTGACAGTCGCGCGGAGCGTCTCGCCGTCGCGCACCGCAGCGCTCCGCGGCCCGACAGAACACCACCTGTCCGAAGAAGCGGTGCCTGTTCGCCACGTTGTCCGGCAGTGACGGCCGAACTGCCGCCCCGCCGACCAAAAAGCATACCTCGGCGTCGGGCCTCGGTTCTCGCATGAGCGACGCAGCCGCCGCCGTCGACCTCGACTTCGGCGAGTCGGGCCGCATCCCCGCGGTCGCCCAGGACGCCGACTCCGGGGAGATCCTGATGCTGGCGTACGTCACGTCCGAAGCCGTCGAGCGCACCCGCGAGACGGGTCGCGCTCACTACTACTCCCGGAGCCGCGAGGAACTCTGGGAGAAAGGCGCCACCAGCGGGCACGTCCAGCACGTCGAGGAGATTCTCGTCGACTGCGACGGCGACGCGCTGGTCTATCAGGTCGATCAGGAGGGCGGCGCCTGCCACACCGGCTACGAGTCCTGTTTCTACCGCACGATCGACGGCGAGACGGTCGGCGAGCAGGTGTTCGATCCCGACGCCGTGTACGAGTGAGCCGATGAGCGAGCCAGCGACCCGTCGGTTCGACTCGGTCGAGCGGCTCCGGACGGCTCACGAGCGCCTCGAAGAGCTCCGATCCGGCGTCGACGACCGCGGCGAGGACGACGTCGAGACGGTCGCGGAGACGTACCGATCGGCTCAGCGGCTGCTCGACCGGTACGTCGACGACGCCACGGGCACCGGCGATTTCAAGTCCTACGTCGAGTTCCGCGGCGAGTTCGCCACGCTCGTCGAGGATCTCCCCGACGACCTCCCGCGCCGCGAGGCGTTCGAGGACGCCCTCGACGCGGTCGACAAGCGCCGGCTCAACCAGAGCGACTTCGATCGCGCCCGGGAAGCGCTCGCGCGCGCCGAGGACCTGGTCGACCTGCTGGACGATCGGGACGACGCCCGCGAAACCTACCGCGAGGCCCGCATCGACGCCCGCGATCGGATCGACGAGATCGACGAGCGCACCGCGGAACTCGAACGGCTGCTGGAGCTCGGCGACGCCGACCTCGACGCCCCCGTCGAGCAACTGCGCGAGCCGATCGAAGCCTACGACGAGTCGGTGCGAAAGGCGTTCCGCGAGTATCGCGAGACGGCGTCGGCCTGCGAGCTGCTCGAGTTCGTCGAGCACACCCGCGCGTTCCCGCTCGTGGACCTCCCCCGACCCTCCGAGAACCTGCTCGCGTACGTCCGCGAGTCGCCCGACGGCGAGGAGCCGATCCCCGCGCTGCTGGAGTACGCCGACTACTCGCGCTCGAAGCTCGAGCACTACGCGGCCGACGCCGACGCGCTCAAGCGCTCGGTCGCCACCGAGCGAACGTATCTCGAACGGCTCGACGCCGATCCGCTCACGGTCGGCTGGCCGCCGCCGGAGCGCGGCGTCTTGCGGTGGCGGGTCGTCGAGCTTCGAAAAGTCGTCGACCGGTTCGCCCCCGAGGACGCGATCGCGAAGCTCCGCGAGGTTCGCGCGCTCGCGGCCGACGCCGAGCGGTACGAGCGCCTGCGCGACGCCGCGGTCGCGACCCACCGCCTCGACGCCGACTCTCGGGAGCGACTGGCGTCGGGCGAGGTCGGCGACGAACTCGACGCGCTGCGGGAGGAGCGCGCGGCACTCGAAGCGACGCTCGAAGAACTCCCGGAGCCGTAGCTCCCCGCGGTCGTAGATTCGGCGCCGCGGCTCGGCGTCGTCGGGACTCGCCGCGAGAACGGACTCAGTTTCTGCCGGCGTCGAGCGCGCCGCCGACCGCCGCCGCCAGCTCCTCGGCTCGGTCGGCGTCGCGCGCCTCGGCGTAGACGCGGATCAGCGGCTCGGTGCCGCTGGGCCGGGTCAGCGCCCAGGCGTCGCCGTAGTCGAGCCGGTAGCCGTCGATCGTCGTCAGCTCGGCGTCCTCGGTCTCGGCCCATTCCTCGGCGGCCGCGAGCATCCGGTCGCGCTCGTCGCGGTCCGCGTAGTCGACGTTCCGGCGGACGTTGTGGTAGTTCGCGAAGGGCGCGACGACTTCGCTGGCTCGGCGGCTCGCCACCTGTTCGAGGAAGCGGGCGGCGGTGAAGGCGCCGTCCCTGGCGAGTCTGAAATCCGGGAAGAAGATGCCGCCGTTGCCCTCGCCGGCGATCGGCACGGTGGCGCCCTCGCGCTGGAGTTCCAGCACGCGGCTGACGATGTGGGTCGACCCGATCGGCGTCAGTTCGAGATTCGCGTCGGCCGCGTCGACGGCGTCGACCAGCCGCTGGGAGACGTTGACCGCCGAGACGGCGGTGTCGCCCGGATCGAGTTCGGCCGTCGCCAGCGCGGCCAGCGCGGCGTCGCCCTCGACGAACTCGCCGCGCTCGTCGAAGAAGATCGCTCGGTCGGCGTCGCCGTCGTGGGCGATCCCGACGTCGGCGTCGGCCGTCCGGACGAGCCGGCCGAGGTCCGCCAGATTCTCCGCGATCGGTTCGGGATCACGTCCGGGGAAGTGGCCGTCGGGCTGAGCGTTGACCGTCACGACCTCGCAGCCCAGCGCGCGGAAGAACTCGGGGCTGGTCAGCGCCCCGGCGCCGTGGCCGGGATCGAGCGCGACCGTCAGGTCGCCCGCCGCGATGCGTTCGCGGTCGATCACCGACAGCAGTTCGGCGACGTAGTCGTCGTTGACGTTCTCGACGCGCCGGCGCGTGCCCACCTCGTCCCACGATACCGTTTCGACGCCGTCCTCGAGGAACGCCTCCTCGATCAGTTCGAGCGCGTCGACCGACAGGCCGACGCCGTCCGGGCCGATCAGCTTGATCCCGTTGAACTCCGGTGGGTTGTGCGAGGCCGTCACCATCACTACCGGCATCTGCGCGCGCTCGGCGTACGCCTGGGCCGAGGGCGTCGGCGTCCGGCCGAGTCGGTCGACGTCGGTCCCGACGCTGGTGAGCCCGCTCGCGGCGGCGTCGGCGAGCATCCCGCCGGTGACGCGCGTGTCCCGCGCGACCGCGGCGCGGTCGGCGTCCCAGACCGTTCCGGCGGCCTGGGCCACCCGTACGACGAACTCGGGGGTGAACGACTCGTTGACCGTCCCCCGCGTTCCGCTCGACCCGAAAACCTCCATGTGCGGAGGTGTGGCTGCCGTCCTCAAAGTGGTTCCGCATCAGGACGGCGACCCGTCCGCGCCATCCCCAGTCGAGCGACCCGCCGGACGCCCGCTCCGCATCGCTTTTGCTCGCCCGACGCCAACGCTCGGCCAGTGACCCTGCACGTCCGGTACGAGGGCGACGACGACCCCGACAAGTGTACCGCCCGGAAGCTCGCGCGGTTCGACCTCGCGGAGCTCCACCGCAGCGACCGGGCGACGCCGTACGGGATCGTGCTGAATCCTCACGCCGAGCGGGCGCTCTCGCCGGCCGACCGCGCGGCGAGCGATCGGCTCGTCGCGCTGGACTGCTCGTGGGAGACCGCCGGTGAAGCGATGTTCTCGATCGACGGCGAGCACCGCGCGCTGCCGTTTCTGGTGGCCGCGAACCCGATCAACTACGGCAAGCCGTTTCAGCTGACGACCGTCGAGGCGCTGGCAGCCGGGCTGACGATCCTGGGCGAGCGCGAGCGCGCCGAGGAGATTCTCGCGAAGTTCCGGTGGGGCGAGACATTCCTCGAGATGAACGAGGAGCCTTTGCGCCGGTACGCCGACTGCGAGGATTCGAGCGAGGTCGTCGAGATTCAACAGGAGTACCTGGATCGGGAGTGACGCCGCTTCGTCCGCGGTGTCCGCCGCGACGGGCGTCGTTTCGGCCACCGCCCCTCGTGGTACCGCGACCCTCGCAAGGGTTATCCCCGCAGTGCCCCTACGATTGTTTGCAATGGCGAAAGGAAACGTTGATTTCTTCAACGACACAGGCGGCTACGGTTTCATTTCGACGGACGACGCGGACGATGACGTATTCTTCCACATGGAAGACGTCGGCGGCCCGGACCTCGAAGAAGGCGAATCGATCGAGTTCGACATCGAACAGGCCCCCAAGGGTCCCCGCGCGACGAACGTCGTCCGCAACTAATCTCTTTCACTGTCGCCCCACGGCGGCGCTGAACGACGATTTCATTCTTCGGAAGATCACGCGCCGAGCGCGGGCTTTGCGCGCCGCAGTCGCGCCGCGACCTCAGTCCTCGCGCTCGACGAGCGCCTCGCGCGTCTCGCGGATCCGCTCGACGACCCGTTCGTAGTTAGCGCCCTCGCCGTCCGGCGTCTCATCGCTGCCCTCCGACCCGGTCCCGCCGTCGGCCGCGGCGTCGACGTCTCGATCGACGGCGCCGTTCGCGAGGTGCTCGGCGATCACTTCCGTCGCCGAGAGCAGCCACGCCGCGCTCTCGGCCAGTCGGCGGACGTCACCCGGCGCGACGCCGTAGCGCTCGTCGATCGTCTCCGCGTCGGCGCCGTCGGCCCAGTCGGCGAGCAGCCGGGCGGTTTTCAGGGTGCCGAGCCAGGACTGGAAGTTCCCCTCGAACTCGCTGACGGACTTGGTGAACTGCTCCTCGCGGCGCATGGCGAACTCGCTGAGCCGGCCGGCCTCGTCGTTGCGAACGTGCTGGGTCGTCATGTCCTCGGTGTCACAGACCAGTTCGAGGATCGTCAGCGCGGTGACCCGCTCCATCGCCGCCGCAGTCTCGACGGCTTCGACGACCTCGGCGCCGGTCAGCGGATCGACGTACACCCGCGAGACCAGCCGGCCGAGGTCGGTCGCCGCGAGGCCGCCGTCCCGACGGAGCATTCCGGTGGCGTCCAGATAGGCGAGCACCTCGTCGGTCAGATCCCGGAGTTCGGACTCGTCGCGCTGGTGGGCGAAAAACGTCGACGCGAGCACGTCGCGGAGCCCTTCGCGGGAGTCCGCGAACCCCCCGGCGACTGTCGCGAGGACGTGCGTGCGCAGCGGCTCGCGGGCCGCCAGTTTGGACTCGACGGGCTCGGGCTCGGCGCCGACGTAGCGCTCGCGAAGCGAACCGGCGTTTTCACCCGTGGCGACCAGCACGGCCTCGCCGTAGGGATCTAGACCGGGTCGCCCCGCGCGCCCGAACATCTGGTGGACCTCCAGCACCGGCAGGGGGTCGTACCCCTCGCCGGTGAACCGTTCGGTGTCCCGGACGATCACCCGGCGCGCGGGGACGTTGACGCCGGCGGCGAGCGTCGGCGTCGCACAGAGCACGCGCAACTCGCGCTCGCGGAACGCGTTCTCGACGATCGAGCGGTGCTCGGCGCGCAGGCCCGCGTGGTGGAAGGCGACGCCGCCCGCCGCGGCGCTCGCGAGCGCTTCTCCCGTGCTCGTGGTGGCGTCGGCGCCGATCTCCTCGGCCACCTCGGGCGCCGCGGCGAAGCCCTCCTCGGCCAGTTCCGCGGCGAGCTGCTGTGCCTCCCGGCGTGAGTTGACGAACACGAGCGACTGGCCGCCCTCGTCGAGCGCGTCGGCGACGAGCGCCGTAGTCGGCGATCGATCGGCGGCGTCGATCTTGCGATCTTCGCCGTCCTCGAACGCGATCGCGCCGTCGTCGTATACGCCGGTCTTCAGGTCGACCGGCCGCCACGTCGACTGGACGAGTTCGGCGTCGAGCCAGTCGGCGATCTCGTCGGCGTTGCCGACCGTGGCCGACAGCGCGACGATCTGCTGGTCCGGGCGGAGGCGCTGGAGCTTCGCTAACGTGACCTCCAGCGTCGGCCCGCGCCCGCGGGCGTCGAGCAGGTGGACCTCGTCGACGACGACGCAGGCGAGCTGCTCGACCCAACCCGCGCCGTTGCGGATCGCCGAGTCGACCTTCTCGCAGGTCGCGACGACGATGTCGTCGTCCGCGAACGCTTCGTCGTCGCCGTCGTAGTCGCCCGTCGCGACGCCGACGCTCACGCCCGGGAGCTCGCTGAACGTCTCGTACTTCTCGGTCGCCAGCGCGCGCAGCGGGACGACGTACAGCGCCGGCCCGTCGGCGGTCAGCATCGCCAGCTGGGCGACGAACGTCTTTCCGCTGGCGGTCGGCAGCGCCGCGACGACCCGCTGGTCGTCGGCGACGCCAGCCTCGACCGCGGCGACCTGCGGCGGGTACAGCGACTCGATCCCTCGCTCCTCGAAGTGCTCGACGAACCGGTCTTTGAGGGGTAGCTCCCGTACCTCCATCTACCGTACTCTCCGGCCAGATGCTATTTAAACTACGGGGCGGGCGGTAACGCCGGCTTACCCCGGGTCAGGAGAGCCCGTGCGGGATCGTCGAGTTATGTCAAACTACTATCTTCAGGGGGATCGCAAGACGGCGCTCGGCTGTCAGTGTATGCACGTTTGTGACCGCTGATTCTCCGACGACAAGAAAATACTTAAGTTGTGGCTGGACCCTCTGCACAATCATCCAATGGGACTCGCCGACCAGATGGCTGACTTCTTCGAGTTCGAGGCGCACGACACGGACCTGAGCACCGAGGTCGTCGCGGGGCTGACGACGTTCCTGACGATGTCGTACATCATCGTCGTCAACCCGGCGATCCTCGCGCCGGCGCTGATGACCGACCCGGCGATCGCCGAGGCGTACACGATCGCCCAGGTTCAACAGATGCTCGCGGTCGTCACGATCCTGGCGTCGTTCGCCGGTATCCTGGTGATGGCGCTGTATGCGAACCGGCCGTTCGGACTGGCGCCCGGGATGGGCCTGAACGTGTTCTTCGCGTTCACCGTGGTGATCGGTCTCGGCATCCCGTGGCAGACCGCGCTCGCGGCCGTGTTCGTGGAAGGCATCGCCTTCATCGCGCTGACCGCGGTCGGCGCGCGTCGGTACATCATCGAGCTGTTCCCCGAGCCCGTCAAGTTCGCCGTCGGCGCGGGGATCGGTATCTTCCTGCTGTTCCTCGGCCTCCAGCAGATGCAGGTCGTCGCCCCGGCTCCTGAGGGCACGTTCGTCACGCTGGGCGAAATCGCCAACAGTCCGGTCGCCTCGCTCGCCCTGGTCGGCCTGTTCTTCACGTTCGTGCTATACGCGCGGGACGTGACCGGGTCGATCATCATCGGCATCCTCTCGACCGCGGCGGTCGGCTGGGGGCTGACGTTCGCCGGCTTCTACGATCGAGGCGTGCTGACGCCGGAGACGCTGACCGGCGCCCAGTACGACATCACGCCGCTCGCCGGTGCGTTCGTCGAGGGCCTCCGCGACATCGACCCCGCGACGTTCGCGTTCGTCGTGTTCACGTTCTTCTTCGTCGACTTCTTCGACACCGCGGGGACGCTGATCGGCGTCTCACAGATCGCCGGCTTCCTCGACGAGGACGGGAACCTGCCCGATATAGACAAGCCGCTGATGGCCGACGCGGTCGGCACGACCGTCGGCGCGATGCTGGGCACCTCGACGGTGACGACGTACATCGAGAGTTCGACCGGCGTCGAGGAGGGCGGTCGCACCGGCATGACCGCGCTCGTGGTCGGGCTGGCGTTCCTGGCGGCGCTGGCGGTCGTCCCGCTGGTCGCCGCGATCCCCCAGTACGCCTCCTACATCGCGCTGGTGGTCGTCGGCATCATCATGCTCCAGGGCGTCACCGACATCGACTGGCAGGATCCGGCCTGGTCGATCGCCGGCGGGCTCACCATCGTCGTGATGCCGCTGACGACCTCGATCGCGGACGGCATCGCGGCCGGTATCGTCAGCTACCCGATCATCAAGGCGGCCGTCGGCGAGGCGGGCGACGTCAAACCGGGCCAGTGGCTGCTCGCCGCGGTGTTCGTGGTCTACTACTACGTCCAGACCAGCGGTATGATCGTCTGAGCGGCCGGGCGCGCTTGTGCGCCGCTCGCACACTGCATCACGGTTTTCTTACCGTTCGCTTCCCTATTCTCGCCCGATGGCAGATCTCGAACTGTACGAACTGGAAGGCTGTCCGTACTGCGCGAAAGTCGTGACCAAGCTCGACGAACTCGACCTGGACTACGAGTCCCACATGGTGCCCCGGAGCCACTCCGACCGCACGGAGGTCGAGGAAGTGAGCGGCCAGACCGGCGTTCCGGTGCTCGTCGATCCCGACAACGGCGTCGAGGGGATGCCCGAGAGCGACGACATCGTCGAGTACCTCGAAGAGACGTACGCGTAGGACCAGATTTTCTAGTCGCGAGCGTTCCGTAATCGTCTCGCTGGTTACCGTCGAGAAAGTAGTCGCGATCGAAGCGGTCGTTCTCAGGCGTTCCGGACCTGCCGGAGCACGTCGGGCGCTTCCGCCAGCGCCTCGTCCAGCGCGTCGACGTCGGGCCCGCCGCCCTGCGCGAAGTCCGGCGGGCCGCCGCCGCCGCCGCCGACGCGGTCGGCGAGTTCGCCGACGACTTGCCCGGCGTTGACGCCGACGCCGTCGGGGACGCCGACGACGAACTGCGCGCTGTCGGCGCCGCTGCCGATCACCGCGACCTTCCCCTCCTCGACGATGGCGTTGGCCGTCGCCCGGAGCTCGTCCATCTCGCCGTCGAGCCGCTGGACCACCGCGGTCGCGCCGTCGAGATCGACCTCCTCGGCGTCGCCCGCGCCGCCCGCGCGCACTTCCGCGAGTTCCTCCTGTAGCTCCTCGATCTGTTTGCCCCGCGCTTTCCACTCCTCGAAGAAGCGCTCGGCGGTGTCGGGAACCTCCTGGGGGTTCACGTCGAGCGCCTCGGCGGCCTCGTAGAGCGCGTCTTCGGTCTGCTGGGTGCCTTCGATGGCGGCCTCGCCGGCCGAGAACACGATGCGCTCGACGCCGTCCTGGACGCGCTCGGTCGTCCGGACCTTGATCGACCCGATGTCGCCGGTGCGCTCGACGTGCGTGCCGCCGCAGGCCTGAACGTCGTCTGCGACGTGGATCAGCCGGATCTGCTCGCCCGGCGGGATCCCGCCCTGGTAGAGACCGAACCCGTGCTCGGCTTCGGCGTCGTTCCGGTGGGGCCACTCCTGAGTGATCGCGACGTTGTCCATCACGAGTTCGTTGGCGACGCGCTCGATCTCCTTGACGTCCTCGCGGGTGATCCGGCGGTAGTGCTGCAGGTCGATTCTCGAACTGTCGACGCCCTTCTGGGCGCCCGCTTGCCGGACGTGCTCGCCCAGCACCTGCTTCGCGCTGTGGATGATCACGTGGGTCGCGGTGTGGTTGCGCATTAGCTGGCGGCGGCGCCGGACGTCGATCTGGCCGCGCACCATCGCGCCCTTGTCCAGCGGCTCGTCCGTGCGGTGGCGGACGACGCCGTTCTCGATCTGGACGTCGCCGACCTCGACGGTGGCATCGTCGCTCGACAGCGTCCCGTGATCGGCGGGCTGGCCCCCGCCCTCAGGGTAAAACATCGTCTGGTCGAGAACGACGTCGTAGCCCTCCTCGCGCTCGAACACGTCGAGCACGACCGCCTCGAACTCGGTGCCCTGCTGGTCGTCGTAGTACAGCTTGTCAGTCTCGGGCAGGTCCTCGAACCGGTCGTCGATCTCGTCGGCCGCGGCGGCGCCCGACTCCTGATCGTGGCGCTGGGCGACGAGGCTGTAGAAGTCGTCGGGTACGTCGACCGCGGCGCCGCGCTTGCCGGCGATCTCCTCGACCATGTCGGGCTGGATCCCGTGGGAGTCGTACAGCTCGATCAGCTCGTCGGTCGGGATCGGCTCGCCCTTCGCGCTGTACTCCTCGGCGAGCTGTTCGACGCGTCGAGAGCCTCGGTCGAGCGTCTCGCGGTACTTCTCGACCTCGGTGCGGACCACGTCGCGGATCGTGTCGCGGTTCTCGTACTCTAAGCGGTCGGCCTGCATGTCGACGAGCTCGTCGAGCGGCGCGTCGACGCCGACGTTGTCGACCAGCCGCTTGGTGCGCCGGAGCACCATGCGAGCCAGGTAGCCCGTCCCGACGTTCGAGGGGACGATGCCGTCGCCGAGCATGTACGCCAGCGTCCGGCAGTGGTCCGCGATCGCGTAGATGTCTTCGAGGGGCTCGACCAATTCTTCGAGTTCCTGGGTCGTCACGCCGACCTGCTCGGCGATCTCGCCGCGGGCGGCCTCGATGTCCTCGGCCTCGTCGATGTCCATCTTGCCCGCGAGCTTCGAGGCGTGGTGGACGACCGCCTGCTCGCCCTCGGTGAGCTCGATCCCGGCGTTGTCCTTGAGGAACTCGATCGTCTCGGGGTAGACGGCCTCGTACACCGTCGGCGTGCCCTGGCTCATCCAGGTCCAACGTTCGAGCCCGTAGCCGGTGTCGACGATGTAGGTGTCCATCGGCGAGTAGCGGTTCCCGTCTTTCATCTCGTACTCGCCCTCCGGATCTTGCTCCATCGACATGAAGACGAGCGTCGCGAGCTCGGCGCCCTTGTAGATGACCTCGATCGCGGGCCCGGCGTTGCCGCCGCCGACCCACGGGTCCTCGATGTAGGTGATCTCCTCCAGGTTGGCGCCCAGCGACTCGAACAGCTCGTCACAGTACTGGACCGTCTGATCCTTCCAGTACACCTCGCCCTCGTAGGCGTACTTGTCGGGGTCTTCGATGTCCTCGCGGGCGTTGAACGCGTGGTGGGCCATCATCTCGAACGCCATCGTGTGCCGGCCGGTCTTGCCCACGTTGTCGATGTCCTGCATCCGGATGCAGGGCTGGCTGATCGTCAGCGGATTGGCGGGCGGCGGCGTCTCGCCCGACGTCACGAGCGGCTGGAAGTCGTAGATCGACGCCTGGGTCAGCAGGACGTCGTCGCGCCAGCGGTTCGCCGCCACCGGGTACGGCTCGATGCGCTCGTGGCCGTTCTCCTCGAAAAAGGAGAGGAAGGCCTCGCGCATCTCCTCCAGACTGTACTCCTCGTCGAACCCGGGATCGTCGATGAACGAGTACTCCGCGCAGGGCGGCTCGCCGCAGGTCACCCGGTCGTGGTCGCGCGTCCAGAAGTGATCGCCACACTCCGAACACTGTTTTCGGACGAAGTCGTTGTCCTCGAAATAGTCGAGGCGGTACTCCTCCTCGAGTTCGCTCATTATGCTCTGGTGGTCGCGCAGCAAGTAAAACAGTTCCGCAACCGCCGAACGGCGGCCTCGGAGCGTCGACGCGTTTCGGCGCGCTGGATCGCCGGCGGACCCGGGCGACTGGCCCTGGGCGACTGTCGCGTCGCCCGCCGGACCTGTCCGCGAGCGGTCCGATGCACACGTTTACGACGAACTACTCGCGATTTCTCCAACCGCGAGTTCGAGTGCGACGGTAGTAAAGATCGCTGGATCGGCGCCCAGGAGTTCTGAACGGAACGCGTTCGAGTCGTTCAGTCGATCCGGAACGCCCCCTCCGTCCGCTCGACGCCCGGCAGTTCCGCCAGCCGCGGCGCGACGCAGTCGAGCCACGACTCGGCGTCCGCGTAGCCCGCCGAGTGGGCGGGATACACGTCCTCGGCCAGCGCCTCGCGGTCCGCGGGACCCCGTTCACGGAGATACTCGAAGGCAGTCCGGACGGCGTCGCGGCGCCAGTCGCGCATCAACTCGCTGGCGCCGGGGAACTCCAGTTCGTCGAGGGCGTCCTCGATCGCCCGGTCGTCGTCGATCGTGACGACGACGTCGCCGTCGGCCAGCCGTTCCGGGGGAAGGTACCAGAGTTCGACGTCGAGTTCCTCGCGCGCGTCGTCTCTGGGCCGATCCCGCGCGTCGGCGTCGACGCCCGAGACGGTCCTCCGCCGGAGCGCACCGCGCTCGACGAGCGCCGACAGCGCCGCCGCGGTCGCCTCGGCGTCGAGCCCGGCCGCCGCGGCGACTTCCTCGGCGGTCAGCGGAGCGGCGTCCTCGAACGCCGCCAGCACCGTCGCCTCGTCGGCCGAGGGCGCGCCGCCGCCCGCGTCGCTGTCCGCAGCCATAGCTGGGCGTTTGCGAGCATCCACCATGGGCCTTCCCCTTCGCGAGCGTTCGGCGCTACGCCGGTTCCATCACGGCGTCCTGCCGCGGCGTCGAGTCGAAAGACAGGTCGGGACGGCGCCCCTCCCCACTGCTATGCTCACGGTCTGTTCCGACACCCACAGCAGCGAGGGCCACGCGCTCGACGGGCGAACACTGGAGGCCGTCCGCGAGGCCGACGCGGTGATCCACGCGGGCGATTTCACGTCGACGAGCGCGCTCGACGCGTTCCACGACGTCGCCGACACCCTGTACCCGGTCCACGGCAACGCCGACAGCATGGCCGTCCGCGATCGACTCCCGACGGCCCGCACCGTCGAGTACGAGGGCGTCCGCATCGCCGTCACGCATCGCCGAGACGGCGGGCCGATGGCGCTCTCGCTGTTCGGTCGACAGAAGGGCGCCGATCTGGTGATCTCGGGTCACTCCCACGATCCCGGCGTCGTCGAGACCGACGAGGTGACGCTGCTCAATCCCGGCAGTCACGCCCAGCCGCGCGGGAATCGGCCGGGACACGCCGAACTGGTCGCCGCGGACGGCGGGCTCGACGGAACACTGGTACAGCCGGACGGGACGGTGTTCGAGGAGTTCTCGATTCGGCCCTGAGAGTGGGGGAATGGGTTCGGCAGTGACGGCCGACGTGGACGGCCGGGGCCAGGTAGGGCCGGCCGCCGTTGGAGGGTTCGGAACCGCGCCGGCGTCAGGGACCGGCGCGACGGCGGAGGGCTTCGGACAGTGGGATTCGGGTCGCGGGGCCGGTCTGGCGGCTCCGTTCGGAGGGCCGTCGGACAGTCACGGCGTCCTCGGGTGGACGCATCTACGACTTTGTACGGAAAGGGAAAATAGCCACCGTAGAGTCAAACAGCGGTTTTAGTCACCGGACGGCGAGGGGTCGGTCGCCGCGCGACGCCGACGAGGCGGCGGCGTCGACGGCGACGGTCCGTCGATCGCGGACGCAGAAACTCACCTGACTGCTGCCGGTCCGACCCACGGGTCACACCCTGTAGGCCCGGGCGTACCAGAGCACGAACCACGCGATCATCACCGTCGCGCCGCCGGCGAAAAACAGCGCTCCCGGCGGCAGCCCGGCGCCCAAGAGGTCGCCGAGCAGCGGCACGTCGTCGAGGAGCGGGACGTCGTCTATCAGCGGAAGGTCACCGCCGCCGCCGTCGTCCGCGCCGCCCGCGGTTCCGCCGTCGGCGCCGCTTCCGTCGCCGCCGCCACCATCGGATCCGCCGCCGTCGGCGCTGTCGCCGCCCGAATCCGCGCCGTCGTCGCTTTCGGCGTCGGACGCGGTGAATCCGCCGTCGTCGCCCGATCCGCCGCCGGCGGTTTCGTCGCCGGACTCCCTCTCGGCGGTTCCGCCGCCGGCCGCGCCGCCGCTCGTCGCGGTTTCGGGGGCGAGATACTGGACGAGCAGGCTCGCGCCGGCGACGGCGCCGATGCCGCCGAGCAGCCGCGAGAGCGCGGCGCGGAGTCCGGTCTCTTTCTCGTCGTCGCCCGCGAACACGACGAGAGGCTGGTCGGTCGGGGCGTACACCTTCATCTCGCGGCCTTTCTCGGAGTAGACCGTATCGAGGACGCGGATCACGTCGGCGTCGGCCAGCTTTTCGAGATGGTACTGGGTGTTCTGGAGCGAGGTGTCGACGCGGTCGGCGAGCTCCGAGGGGGTCCCGGGATCGTCGTGGAGCGCGCTGAGCAGCTCGCGCGCGGTGCCCGAGGACAGGGCGGCCAGCACGTCGTCGGCGTCGTCGCTGTCTAACCCGACCACTCGCGGGTCGCCGTCGTCCGCGGCCGAGGTGTCGGGGGAGGAGGGCAGGAGGTCGGCCATGCGCTACATATCTCAATCGTCCTGCAAGAACTTTCCGGGCCGAGCGCGTTCGGCCCGCGGATCGGTCGACCGTCGACACCCGTCGAAACGCCTTTGTTCCGGCCGGCTGAACGTCGAGCCATGAACCTCGATCCGTTCTTCCTCGGCCTCGTCGCGGTCTTCGTCGGGCTGTTTTTCTTTCTGTTCCTGTTAGTGCGCCGGACGCTGCTCTCCTTCAAGGAAGGGATGGACGAGTCGCGCTAGCGGAGCTCGTCCCGAATCCGCCGCACGGCCGCCTCGACGTCCTCGCGCGCGACGTCCAGATGCATGCAGAATCGGACGGTGTCGTCGCCGAACGCGGTACCGAGTACATCGCGGCGCTCTGCGACGTCGAGGAACTCCTCGGCCGAGAGCCCGGCGCCGCTCGTGTCGACGAGCACGATGTTCGTCTCCGGTTCGGACGCCGCGAGCCCCGGAACGGCGTCGAGTCCGGCGGCGAGCTCCCGGGCGTTCTCGTGATCGACCGAGAGCCGGTCGCGGTTCGCCAGCGCCGCGATACCCGGCGCCGCGATCAGCCCGGCCTGGCGCATCCCGCCGCCCAGCAGCTTTCGGGTGCGCCGAGCGTTCTCGATGAACGCCTCGTCGCCCGCCAGCATCGAGCCGACGGGTGCGCCCAGCCCCTTCGAGAGGCAGAACATCACCGAGTCGACCGACCCTACGATGCGCTCTGCCGGCACGTCGTGGTGGGTGGCGGCGTTGAACAGGCGCGCGCCGTCGAGGTGGACTGGCACGTCGAGGTCGCGAGCGGCCGCCGCGGCGGCGTCGATCCGCTCGGGCGCGATGGCGACGCCGCCCTTGGCGTTGTGAGTGTTCTCCAGGTTCAGCAGTCCGGTACCGGCCCGGTGGAGGTCCTCCTCGACGTACTCCTCTCGGACCTGTTCCGGCGTCGGGACGCCGCGATCGCCGCCGTCCAGCGTTCTCACTTGCAGCTGGGCGTGCTGGGCGAGCCCGCCCAGTTCCCACTGGTAGACGTGGCTCTCGCGCTCGACGAGCGCTTCCTGGCCCCGCTCGGTGTGGACCCGCGCCGCGATCTGGTTGCCCATCGTCCCCGTCGGGACGTACAGCGCGGCCTCGGCGCCGACGATCTCGGCGGCGCGGCGCTCCAGCTCGTTCACCGAGGGGTCCTCGCCGTACACGTCGTCGCCAACGTCGGCGTCGCGGGCCGCCCGTCGCATCTCGTCGCTCGGCGTCGTCACGGTGTCGCTCCGGAGGTCGATCATACCCTCGCGTTGGCACTCGTACGGAAAAACGGTCCCGGCCGTCGGGTCACTCTGCGCGGCGGTCGGCGCTACGCGGCGTCCGAACGCTCTGCGCCGGCATCTCCGACCCCTTCGAAGTACAGGTGGTAGTGGTCGGCGCAGCCGGGGTTGAACGCCGCGTCGCAGGCCGGGCACGCCTCGGCGCCGACGTACTCTTCGACCGTGTGCTCGACGCCGCAGGCGCCACAGAGCACCGCCGGCTCGTCCCGGCGATCGGCCGGCCACCGCTCGGCGTCGTGGTCGGCGACGGCGTCGTGACACCGGAAGCAGGGGTAGTACGTCTCGCAGCAGGCGAACTTGATCGCGACGACGTCGCGCTCGCTCGCGTAGTGGGCGCAGCGCGTCTCGGCGTCGACCGCGCCCGGAACCTCGTGACCGTGGATCTGCACACTGCTCGACTGGGGCTGCAGGCACATAGAACCGGCGCGACGCCGACGCTCGGCACGCTGTCCGGCGTGGGCTGCCCGCCCACCGCCGGCTGCGCGATCTTCGCCAAACCAAACGGTTTTGCACGGCCCGGATTCAGAAGGTGGTATGGACCCGCGAATCCGCGAACACGCGTCGCTGCTCGTTCACGATGCGCTCGAACTGGAGGAGGGCGACGACGTGATCGTCAGAGTACCGGACGTCGCCGAGGACCTGCTGGTCGCGATCTACGAGGCGCTGGGCGATGTCGGCGCCAACCCCGTGTCGGTCTCGGGCACCGCCCGCGCGCACCGCGCCTACATGCGAGCCCACGACGGCGAGTTCGAGCTTCCGGACCACGAGATGGCGCTCGTCGAGGCGGCCGACGCCCACATCCACGTTCGGGCCGACGAGAACGTCACCGAGACCAGCGACGTTGACCCCGAGCAGAACTCGGCCTACCAGCAGGCTCGACGGCCCATCCTCGACGAGCGGCTCACCGACAACTGGACGCTCACGCAGTACCCCGCGCCGGCCAACGCCCAGCTCGCCGAGATGAGCACCGAGGGCTACGAGAACTTCGTCTGGGACGCCGTCAACAAGGACTGGGACGCCCAGGAGGAGTTCCAGGCCCAGATGGTCGAGATCCTCGACGGCGCCGACGAGGTTCGGATCGTCTCGGGCGACTCGACCGACGTCACGATGCGCGTCGCCGACAACCCGACGATCAACGACACCTGCAAGCACAACGTCCCCGGCGGCGAGGTGTTCACCGCACCGCAGCCCGACAGCGTCGAGGGCGAGGTGCTGTTCGACAAGCCAGTCTACCAGCAGGGTCGCGAGGTGCTCGACGCCCGCCTCGTGTTCGAGGACGGCGAGGTCGTCGACCACTCCGCGAGCAAGAACGAGGACGTCCTCACGGAGATTCTCGACACCGACGACGGCGCGCGGCGCCTCGGCGAGCTCGGCATCGGGATGAACCGCGACATCGACCGGTTTACGTACAATATGCTGTTCGACGAGAAGATGGGCGACACCGTCCACATGGCCGTCGGGCGGGCCTACGAGGACACCGTCGGCGAGGGCAACGAGCAGAACGAGAGCGCCGTCCACGTCGACATGATCGTCGACATGAGCGAGGACTCCCGCATCGAGGTCGACGGCGAAGTGGTGCAGCGCGACGGGACGTTCAAATTCGAGGACGAGTTCGAGGAGTAGTACCGCGACGAACGGAGCGAGTCGCGGCTTCCTCGCGAGTGTAACGAGCGAGGGCTCGACACGGCTTCGCCGTTCGGTGTTTTTGGCCCAGATTTTTGCGATGAGTGGTGGTCGAGCGAAGCGAGAGCACCCGAACCGGAAAAAGGTGGTACTGGGACGTTCCGATTCGAGGACGGGTTCGAGGAGTAGCGCGATTCGGAGTGACCGAAGGGAACGAGAATCGCGGAAAGGCGAGCGAGCGAAGCGAGCAGGTCCGTTCTTCGGAGCGTCCGGACCGCCGTCACGCCGGCATCGCGACGAGGCGATCTCGGGGCTAGCGTCTGAATCGAGTTCTCGGATACACGCCTGCTGCTGTAATTTCATCGACGATACCGTATACAAACTTGAGAATTACTTATGAATATCCGTGGCAGTTACAGCAGTATGACCAAGGTCAGTTGTCCGGACTGCGATCGAAGTATCGCGATGCACGAACTCGAAGCCCGCACCGTCACCCAGCGGAGCGGCTTCGATACGAGCTATCGGTGTCCGTTCTGCCGCGGCGACATCGAGGACGTACGTAGCCACCTGGCCTGACGCCGCGACGGACGGCTGAGTGCTATCTGCGGCCGCTGCGAGGCGCTGCGGTTTATTTCTCCCAAGTTCACAAGCTATTTACTCGCGTCCGGGGAACGATAGCGCCGACGATGGCCCTCCACCCGAACGGCGATTTCTCGACCGCGGCGCGGCTTCGCGCGGCGCTGGCCCGGCGCATCGGCGTCGACGCCCGCGCGCTGGCGGCGTTCCGCGTCCTCGTGGCGATCACGCTGCTCGTCGATCTCCTCCTCCGGGCGACCGAGCTGGTCGCGTTCCACACCGATCGCGGCGTCCTGCCCCGCGCGGCGCTCGCCGAGCAGTACCCGCTCGCCCGGTCGCTGTCGCTCCACGCCGTCTCCGGTGCGGCGTGGTTTCAGGCGTGTCTGTTCGTCCTCGCGGCTGTGCTCGCGATCGCGCTGTTGCTCGGCGTCCGATCGCGCCTCGCCGCGGTCGGCTCGCTGGCGCTGCTCGTCTCCGTCCAGCTGCGCAACCCGCTCGTGCTGAACTCGGGCGACGTGTTACTTGCGACGCTGCTGGCGCTGGGACTGCTCGTCCCGCTCGGCGAGCGCTGGTCGGTCGACGCGCTCGGCCGCTCCGATCGCGACCGGTACGTCGCCTCGGCCGCGACGGCGGCGCTGTGCCTGCAGGTCGTCGCCGTCTACGCGACGAACGCGGTGTTCAAGCTCCGCGGCGGCCGCTGGCTCGGCGGCGACGCCGTACGGGACGTGGTCCGGCTCGACAGCTTCACGATTCTGCTGGGGAACTACCTCGCCGAAATTCCGGAACTCGCCGGCGCGGTCGCGATCCCCTGGCTCGCCCTGCTCGTCGCGTCGCCGCTCCTGATCCTGCTGACCGGGCGCGCCCGGACGGCGCTCGTGCTGCTGTTCCTCGGCGCGCACCTAGGGATGTTTCTGACCGTCACCGTCGGCCTGTTCCCGCTCGTGCTGACCGCCGGCGTGGTCCTGTTCCTCCCGGCGAGCGCGTGGGACGCCGTCGAGCACCGGGTCCGCCCGCACCTCGCCCCGTTCGCGCTGGACTGGTGGGCCGATGCGCTGACCGTCGCCCGCCGGCGCGTCCCCGCGCTCCCGACTTCCCTCGCGATCGAGCGCTGGCGTCGCCGCGCCGGCCTCGCCCTCGCGGCGCTCGCGCTCGTCTCGGTGCTGGCGTGGGGCGTCGGCTCGGTCGGCGCCGCGGACCCGCTGGCGCCGGTCGACGGCGCCGACGCGGAGGACTACCGGTGGGCGATGTTCGACGATCCGCCCGACTCCTACCGGTGGTACGGCGTCACGGCGCGGCTGGACACCGGCCGCGAGGTCGACACGCTGGGCCGATCGGTCGAGGACTGGACGTCGCCGCCCGACGCCGCTCGGACGTACGGAAACTTCCGCTGGCGTAAGTTCATGGGCGACATCGACGGGTCGGGCGTCACGGCCGAGCGCCTCGCCGAGCACGCCTGCCGGCGGGCGAGCGCTCGGTACGACGCCGACGCCGAGTACGTGACGATCACCGAGTTCGAGCGGTTCGTGCAGGACAGCGGTATCAGTCCGACGGGTCAGCGGCAGGTGCTGCGACACGAGTGTTGATCGACGCGGTAGATTGCAGAATCACGGGCACGGTGGGATTCGAACCACGCCGTCGACTCGCTTCGCTCGTCGCCGTCTACTTTGAATCCCACGAGCGACGTTTCTCACGGCTCACTGTCGTTCGCCGGAGAAACGGGCACGATGGGATTCGAACCGAAGGAAGACGTGCTCACTCCGTTGCGCGCGCCTTCCAGGGTTCGAACCTACCTCTGTTTATGATTCGCTCCTCGCGTCCGCTCGTCGCAGAATAACGGGCACGATGGGATTCGAACCCACGACCGTCGGATTAGAAGTCCGACGCTCTATCCGGACTGAGCTACGTGCCCTCGGTCGTTCGTACAAACCGGCTTCTCAAAAGCGATTGGATTTTCAGCCGTGAAACCGGTACAGCGAGGTCACGAACGGCAGCCGGTTGAACATCCAGTACGCGATCGGCAGGCCGATCACCGTCACCGCGAGCGCGGCGGCGACGTTGGCCCACAGCAGGCTGGCCCACCAGCCCACGAGCAGGAAGTACGCGCCCCGAACGAGCAGCGAGTTCTGCCCGCGTGCGCTGGCCGGGTCCGACAACGATCGTGGCTCCTTGAGCGTCAGCACCGTCGGGACGAGGTTGATCAGCTTGATGCCGAAGGGCAACAGGAGGATCGTGACGTTCAGCGCCCACGCGAGGTTAACCACGATCGGCGTGAGCCACCACCCCACGAGGACGAACCAGAGCGCGCGGACCGGAAAAGACCGGTGAGTCATGCTGCCGGGTAGGTGCCAGATACGTATACCCGTCCCGGTCGGCGAGCGCTCGCGTCCCAGTCGTATCATTCCCGCAACGCTAATGGGTCGGTCAGACGAACCGTGGCACGATGGACGCGCGACGCATCACCGGCTCGCTGATCGAGGTCGCCGGCACCGTCTCGGGGTTCGCGCTGCTGGTGTTCGTCCTCGACTGGCCGGTCGAGCAGCTCGTCCCGATCGCGTTCGCCTTCGCGGCCGTGAGGGCCTACAGGCTGGCGCAGGATCGCTACGAGTTCAACCCTGGCTGGGCGAAGGCGCTCCTCGGCGTCGCGCTCGCAGGCCTCGGTGCCGCGGCGCTGCTGCGGCCCGACGGGATCCTGTGGATCAAACTCGGACTGCTCGGCGCCGGCGCGTGGCTCGCGCTCGACGGCGTCTGCGATCTGCGGACCGGCGCCGCCCCGCGGCGCACCGGCGATCCCTACGTCACCGTGCAGGACGCCGGGACGGTCTGGCGAGTGCTCGACCGGGAGTCGCGGTCCGCCGCGGCGCTCCGGGACGCCGTCGATCTGCCGGCCGAGCGGGTCGATCGGGCGCTCGCGGAACTGGAACGCCAGGGTCGAATTGCCGAGTCCGACGGCGTCTATGCGCCGAGCGACCCCGACCGGGATTGGGACGCGCTCCCTCACCAGGCGCTCGCGCGGATCGGCCGGCCGTTCCGGCAGTTCTGAGGCCGTTCGCGAGTGCTCGTCGATCTCACGTTCGACGCCCGGAACACAGCGCTTAAGCGGCCGTCAGCGCTACACCGACTCGATGAGAGTTATCGGGACCGTCGGCCTGCCGGGCAGCGGCAAGGGCGAAGCCGCCGAAGTCGCCCGCGAGCTGGGCGTGCCCGTCGTGACGATGGGCGACGTGATCCGCCGGGAGTGCCGGGACCGCGGGCTCGACCCCGCGACCCACCACGGCGAGGTCGCACAGGCGCTGCGCGAGGAGAACGGGCCGGCCGCGGTCGCCGAGCGATCGCTGCCGCTGATCCGCGAGGCGCTCGACGACGCCGACGCGGTGCTGGTCGACGGCATCCGCAGCGACGTCGAGGTCGACGCCTTCGAGGACGCCTTCGGCGAGCGGTTCTCGCTAGTCAGCGTCGAGGCGCCGTTCGAGGTGCGCGAGGAGCGTCTCGCAGAACGCGGGCGCGACAAGAGCGTCGAGGATGGTGGGGAGAGCCTCGAAGAGCGCGACGAGCGCGAACTCGGCTTCGGCATGGGCGAGGCGATGGAGCGAGCAGACGTGCGCATCGACAACACCGGCTCGCTGGAGTCGTTCCGCCGCACGGTTCGCACGGTGATCGAGCGCGGTCCGGAGGCGGTCCCGCGATGATCTACAGCGTCGACATCCAGATCACGGCACCCGTCAACGACACCGAGGTGACCGACCGCGTCCGGGACGCCATCACGAACCTGTTCCCCGACGCCGACGTCGAGTTCCAGCACGGCGAACTGCTCGGCGAGGCCCACTCGATGGACCACTTCTCCGAGCAGCTCCACCGTCAGGAGATTCTCGACACCGCCCGCGGCGAGTTCTTCGGCGACCACCGCGGCGACACGTTCTCCTTTGCGCTGAAGAAACAGCCCGCCTTCGAGGGCGTCGTCAACTTTGCCGTCGGCAACCCCGACGAACTCGGCGACATCCAGGTTCAGGTGCGCGTCGACGAGCCCGACGTCGAGTCCTTCGTCGACCACGTCGCCCCGCCGACGGAGGAGGGAAAGCCGATCGTCGACGACGCCGACGACGCCTGAGACGATCGCTTTTTCGACCTCAGATCAGGAGTAGCACGACAGTCAGCGCGATGAAGCCGACCTTCAGCGCCGTGTTCACCAGGATCACCTTCGTCCCGAACGCCGGCCCCCAGATGCCGTACTGGAAGGGGATCGAGCGCTTGAACGTCGAAAAGGCGAAGGAGACGACGCCGCCGATCAACATCGTCGCGACGGCTTCCCGCGGCGTGAACGGGGCGCCGAGCTGGGGCGCGATCGCGGCCGCGCCGCTGGTCGTGTCGATCGCGAAGACGCCGACGACGCCGGCGCTCTGGGGCGGCAGTCCCGCGAGCGACGTCAGCGGCTCGACGCCCGCGAACAGCGCGTCGAAGGCGTCCCGCGCCGTCAGTACGGCGACGATCGCGTAGACGATCGCCAGCCGCGGGACGATCGTCCGCAGCTTCGACCAGGTGCTCTCCGCGGCGCTGACGGCCCGCTCCCGGCGACTCCGCTCGGCTTCCTCCTCGCCGCCGTCGGCCGCCGGGCGAGCTGTCGGGTCGACGTTGTCCTCCGAGAGCAGCGCCGCGCCGGCGAGGATCCCGACGACGGTGATCGCCAGCGAGATGCCTGCCCGCGCGCCGACGTACATGACGCCGACCTCTAGACCCAGAATCGGGATCAACACCGGAACGTAGAACGTGAAGATGTGCTGGACGAACCCGAAGAACGTGTTGATGGTGATCGCGACAAGCGTCGCGAGATCGTCGATCAGGCCGGACTCGCGGTACTCCGCGAGCATGCCGTACCCCGCCGTCGGCGACGTCGCAGTCGCGAGGATCGCGGTGCCGACCTCGTCGGGCAGGTTCGCCGGTCCCGTCAGCGGTTTCGAGAGTACGGCGACGTACTCGACGGCGCCGAACTCGACGGCGAGATTCGCCAGCGCGACGCCGACTGCGATGAACAGCGCGATGCTGGCGACTCGGGGAACGATTTCGCTCGCCAATAACTCTACAAGCCACTGCACGGTCTAACTGAGGAGCCATGTCGGATAGCCGTAGCGATCTCAGCAACTGTTGCACGCCTACGCCCTCGCGGAGCGAGTCGCGCTGTCGTAGTTGTCTTGGGTGTCGTAGCCAGTGACCCTTAGCGTATAGGTCTCTCCGTTCCGGACTTCGTTTCCGTCGTCGGGAGAGATTGCGATCCTCTTCCGTTGATACTTGCCGCCGCTGGCGGCGTGAGTCACGCTCCCGACTAAGATTCCGTCCGCGTCCCGAATCTCGTACTCAACGCGATCGAGTTGATAGTCGTTTGCCTGCGCCTGAACCTGCTTGATCGTCCACTCGTTCTGTGCCGAGCTTGCAGCGAAGCTCTGGATCTTCTTCACGCTCACTGCGCCCTTTGCGTTGCCGTTCTCGGCGTACGTCTCGCGCGTCGCTCGAACTGTCGCACCGGGTGTGGTTAATTCGATAGTGAATGGGATCGTGACGCCGCCCTGTGATGGCTGTATCTCAACGAACTTCGCGCTGCCGTTCAGCAGCGGGAACGTAACTGAACTCCCCTCACTACCTTCCGGGCCGTAGAGCGTGCCTTGGGTGCCATCTTTGAGCGCAACGGTTACGTTGGCGTCGTCTCCGAGATTGTTTGCGACTTCGACTAGCAGTTCTCGCTTTCCACTCGTGACCGGACTGAACACGTTCAACCCGGCGTAGGCATCGCTGTCGGCCGTGGTGTTGATCACCGAACTCCGTGTAGCTCTCACACTGCTGAAAGCGGCCGTCCACATCGAGTTGGCTCCGAGACCGACCAGACCCGTCCCTCCAAGAGCGAGTAACATCTGCCGACGGGTTGCCGCCCCCGAGGTGTCGGTTTGTAGTCGACGGCGGCGCTTCATATCGTATCAGAGACACCAGAGGCACAAATACGGTTCGGCAGTTCTTCAGTCCTGACTCTCCTCCTATGATTGTCTGGGGAACGTGGCTCCATCTGATTCATGGCGGACGCTCCACCTCCCCGAGTCGATTCTGTCGGCTCTGGTAGACGTGGTAGACCGCCGATGCCCCAAACACTGCGAGCACCAGCCCGGCCCAGCCCACCGCCGGCACGACATCGGTCGGAAGAACTTCGAACCACACGCCTACGAGCACGAGCATCCCGACGGCCGACAATCCGAGGTAGTATTCGCCCCAGGGGATCGAGTCGCCCGGCACGACGTCCATGTACACCTCCATCTGCTCGGCCTCCTTGGTCAGCGTCACCTCCGACCCGTCGAACTCGATCATCCCGCTGTCGGAAAGCGTCGGGAGATGAGTCTGCTGGAGCGAGGTGTACACCCGCTTGCGCTCGGCCGAGGTGAGTTCCTCGACGGGCTTGTCCTGTTCCCAAGCGGCGACCTGTTCGGCGACGTCCGAGAGCGACACGGCTTCGTCCCGCTGCTTGCAAAAGTGAATGGCGTACCGGCGACGATGGTTGCTCAACAGGTCGAAAATCTCCCCTCGACCCGGTGGGTCGTCGCTACTGGTTGCCATCGTCTTACCACCCAATTACTGTCTTTACGTCTGCAAAACACTTTCGACTTTTCTGATATCTATTCCCTCAGACTGGCCAACCGACCGCGACGGCGACCACAGTCGTCGTGTTCTATACTGGACATCGAAAGACAGGCAGATATGGCTGATGTGGGTTGATATTGCCTCTTTTCACGCTTGCCGCGGTTCGCAGCTTCGTTGTTTCCTCCTTCAAGCCGACCTTTCTAGGTGTCAAGACCGCCTTTCTCTGCTCCAAGCGCCCCAATACAAAGTGGGTGGGGTTGCATGGGTGTTGTAAGGCGCGGTAGCCACACCCTGTGGACTGCTCGCGCGCAGTAAGAGACGATTACCATGAGAATGAATCGACGCAACGTACTGGCTGGGATCGGCGCACTGACTGCTGGCGGCGGAGCTATCTTTGGCTCTGGGGCGTTTAGTCAAGTGGAGGCAGAGCGGACGGCAGAGATCACCGTGGCCGACGACGCGAATGGGTATCTGTCGATTGAACGCGGGCCTGGGCGTCCAACCGACGAAGCCGACGATATATTCATAAATAGTAACGAAGGAATCCTCGAGTTCTATTTCAACGGCAGCGCGACGGCTGCCGGCAACGTTTCCACGGTTCCTGACGCTAACGGTCTTAATAACGACGCTATCACCTACTTTGATGATTTTCTCACCGTCACTAACGACGGGACGAATGGTGTTACACTGACCGTCACGCCGATCGATGGTTCCGGAAACGAGTTCGATACCTCGAACGGCGATCCGGATCCTGGATTTAGCGTGTATACTCTCGATAACAGTGGTAACAGAGTCTACGATTCTATCACCCTCTCCTCCAATGGTGATAGTGCGGACATCGGATTCGAATTTGATCTCGTCAATGGCAGCGCCAGCGCATACGATGGTAGCGCTCCTAGCGTGGCCTCACTCGTCATCGACGCATCAACCTCGTAATTGCCGTACTTGGCCAAAGAAACGCCAGAACTCCGATTTCCCCCTTTATCCAATGCCCTCGCGTCTCCTCGTATTGGTAGTGTTCGCCGCCCTCTTCCTCGCAGTCCCGACTATGGCGGCCACTGTTGCCGAGGACCGGGCAGGCGACCTCTCGCTTACCCCGAGCGAATCATCGAACGGCGAGTACGCCCAGATCGACGCCGACGGACAGCTCTCCGTCGAGATGAACCGGCTCAACGACCGGGCCACCACCACCACCGACGACGTGTTCACGATCACGAACACCGACGACGAGGACGCGCGCGTGTGGGTCGAGCACGATCTAGCGGGGACGACGATCTACCGCGGCGACCCGAGCAACCCCGTCGAGAGCCGCGGCGCCGCCTTCGAGCTCGACGCGGGCGAGACGGCGTCGCTCGGCGTCCGGACCGACACGCGAGACGCCGATGTCGAGCCGGGTGACATCACGATCCGAGCCGAGGGCGATGCCGCGCCCGACTTCGCGGTCACCGACGTCCAGTTCGAGGGGCTCGACGCGAACGGATCGGTTGCGGTCGGCGAAACGGTCCGGATCACGGCGACGGTCGCGAACCGCGGCGGGGCGAGCGGCAGCCATTCGGCCGATCTTGTCGTCGACGGCGTCGAGGTCGCCCAGCGCGCGGTCTACGTCCCCGCGGGCGAGCGTCAGACCGTGACGTTCGATCGAACGTTCGAGCGACCGGGCGAGTACGAGGTCGGCGTCGACCACACCTCCGGCGGGACGATCACCGTCAGGGAGCCGCCCGCACCGGACGCGGCGTCTTTCGAGGTGCGCAACGCCGCTCTCGCGTCCGGGTCGATCGCGCCCGGCGAGAGCGTCGACGTGACCGCTACGGTCGCCAACACCGGCGGGTCGACCGGCGAGTTCACCGCGGAGTTGGCCGTCGGCGGCACCGTTCTCGAAACGCGGACCGTCCGCCTCGGCCCCGGCGAGACGACGGCGGTCACGTTCACGCGCGCGTTCGACCGGCCCGGAGTCTACGAAATCGCGGTCAGCGGGGCATCGGCGGGCGAGCTCGACGTGTCCTCACCGGGCGGCGGCGCCGAGGCGGTCGAACAGCAGCTCCGGTCTCCGGCGACCGGCGTGGTCGGGCTGTCGTTCGTCGCGGGCGCGTTGCTGGTCAGCCGACGCAACCCGCGGGAGCTGCTCGCTTTACTCCGATGATCCTGGCGGGCGGCACTCCGGGTCGCCGGGATCGATTGCGGCGCTCGATCGGTCGGGAGGTAGATATTTCCGAATCGGCCGCCCAGGTGACGGTGACGTGAGAACCGCACCGACGCCATCGCTCCTCCGTCCCTTGGCACAGCCATGAGAGTCGGGAGCTACGCGAAGGGCGCGGCGGGAACGGTGCTGCTGATCGCGGTCGCCGCGCTGGTCGTCGGCCAGCTGCTCGGCCAGCCGATTCTGCTGGGCTACGTCGCGACCGACAGCATGGAGCCGACGATGGACGCCGGCGACGGGTTCGTAGCGATCCCCTCGCCGCTTGCCGGCGACGTCTCCGAAGGCGATGTCGTCGTCTTCGAGGCTGAACAGCTTCACGGCGGCGGGCTGACGACCCACCGCGTCGTCGGCGAGACGGATCGCGGCTACGTGACCAAGGGTGATGCGAACCCCTTCACCGACCAGGACGGCGGAGAACCACCCGTGAGCGACCGGCAGGTCGTCGCCGAGGCGCTACAGATCAATGGCGAGGTCGTCGTGATTCCCAACCTCGGGACGGCGGTGATGGGCCTCCGGTCGGGCGTTTCGGGCGCTCAGTCGACGCTCGCGAGCGCCGTCGGCGCCGGCGGCGGGCTCGGCAGCTCGCAGGTCGGCGGTCTGCTGGTCGCACTCGGGCTCGTCTTCCTCGGTGCGGCGGCGATCTCGGGTGCCCGCGGCGGCGCGGTTCGGGATTTCGCACGGTCGACCGATCGCCCGGGGGTCGTGGCCGCGTGGTCCGTGGCGGGCACCGTCGTGATCCTGGTCGTCCTGTTCGCGACCGCGGCGATGGTCGTCCCCTCCGGAACGACGGAGTACGGCATCGTCAGCGCCGAACAACCCGCCGACGATCCGCTCGTAATCGAGTCCGGCGGATCATCGACTGTCGAGTACCCAGTTACCAACGACGGGGTCGTGCCGGTCGTCGTCTTCCTCGAGACCGGCGAGGGCGCCGCCGTCGAGCCCGACAGGCTCCACGTCGGCGCCGGCGGCGAAGCCGGGGCCAGCGTCACCCTGAGCGCCCCGGAAAGCGAAGGCAGGTACGACCGCCGGGTCACCCAGCGGCGCTACCTGCTGTTGCTCCCGCCCGGGATCATCGCGGCGCTACACGCCGCACACCCGACGCTCGCCCTGCTCGCCGTCGACGCCGTGGTCGTCGGCGTCGTGCTGTCGATCGCCGTCACGCTGTTCGGCACGGGCGATCTCCGGTTGCGGGCGGGCGCCGACCACGTGTCGCTCTCGGTACGGCTCCGGCGCAAGCTCCGCAAGTGGCTGTAGAACGGTGATTTCGCGCAATCGTTCGGTATTATTATTGTGATCGGGTCCAGTTACACCGATAGTTCTACGCATGCAACCGCGACTCCGGTCTCCTGCGTCGGCCCCGTCGGTGCGCGGCCGTCGAGCAACGGGACGCCGGCGTTCGCAGCCGCGGCGCCGTGACGTCGATTCGACCGCGGCGTCCGGACGTCTCGACGCCGCTTCGGCCGTGGCATCCCCCCGCGGCCAACATAACGGTGACGCGACGGGGTGGGACTGCTCGTGATGGACGACCCGCGGTTTCAGCTGTTGATCGCCCGCTACGGCAGGAATCTGGCGATCGCGCTCGTCGTCGTCGGCGCGCTGTTGCTCCTCGTGGGCGGCTGGATCGCGCTCACGCCGCCGACCACGACGGCGACCGAGCAGCGGACCGCGGTGACTGCCTCGACGGGCGCCGACACCGCTGCGACCGTCACCGGGGACAGCGACCTCTGGGATCGGGGAACCGAGCTGCGCAACAACCCGGTCTACCTGACGAACGCGTCGCCCGCGCTGGCCGTCGAACCCCAAACTACGGTCCCCGAGGGTGCGTCGGTCACCCAGACGGTCCGGCTTCGGATCACCGCGACCCGCGACGGCGAGGTGTTCTGGGCATCGACCGAGACGCTGATCAACGAGACTCGGACTGCCGAGGACGGTACCGCGACCGCGCGGACCGAGATCGACGTCCGCGACCTCGAGGCGCGGCTCGCGACCCTCCGGGAGCGCCTCGCCGGCGTCGGCTCCGTGCAGACCGAGCTGCTGCTGACCGTCGAGTACGACACCGGCCGGTACGCGGGCACGCTCGACGCCTCGGCGCCCCTGGAGGTGACCGACCGAGCCTACTGGCTCGGCGGCGAGCTCTCGGACTCCCAGCCCCACTACGCGACGACCACCCGGCGGGTGACCCACTCGCCGAACTGGTTCGCGGTGCTGCTCGCGACGCTGCTTGCGGCGCTGTCGCTGACGGGCGCCTGGACGGTGTTCGCGACCCACCCGGAGGAACTCGACGTCGCCGCGATCAAGCAGGAACGGCACCGCCGAAAGTACGCCGACTGGATCTCGAAGGGATCGATCCCGATGTGGGTCGGCCAGAACTACGTCGAACTCGACAGCCTCGAAGGCGTCGTCGACGTCGCGATCGACACCCAGGAGCGGGTCGTCCACGACACGCGCCGGGACCTGTTCGCGGTGATCAGCGAGGACGTCGTCTACTACTACTCGAAGAGCGGCGACTGGGACCAGTCCTCCTGGCCACGCATGGAGCTGTCCGGCCGAACCGAGGACGACACCGTTGACGTCGGCGGCACCCTGTCGGAGGGGCTCGGCGATCTGCCCGGCCCCGACGAGCTGTCCGGTGACGACGCCGACGACGCGACGGGCGACCGCGAATCGGACGAAAAATCGAGCCACGGCCCCGGCGACTGGGACGACGACGTCTGGCGCGACCTCTAACGGAGACAGAAAAGCACCAATCGACCGCTCAGCAGTTCCGGGCGTCTTCGACCTGCTGTCGGCCCTCTTCGGCTTTGCTCCGCGCCGTCAAGAGGTCGCCGTTGTCGGCGGCGGCGGCCGCTTCTTCCAGGGATGCCGACGCGTCGACCAGGTGGCCGCTGCGACAGCGCGCGGTCTCGAACCGGCCGTCGAACTCGCCTTCGGGGGACGGCTTCGTGTCGAACGTCTCGTCGGCATCCGCGAACGACGTTCCCGCTGCCGCGAACGACTCCTCGGCGGCGGCGTACTCCTCGTTCTCGAACTGTGTCTGTCCCGTTTTCAGATCACCCATGCCGTCGAGCAGCGTCGCGTACCCGCCCGAGAGCGCGACCAGCGAGTCGCTCCGTTCGAGCGCCCGCCCGAAGCGGTCGTCGAGCTGGTCGGGCGCCGCCTCCGATCCGCTCTCGAACGTGCTGTGTGCGTCGCCGAAGTGGCTCCGGGCGTTCTCGAAGGCGGTGCCGGACTCGTCGTAGTTCTCGTCGGCGAACCCCTGCTGGGCCGCCGTGATGTCGTCGACGCCGTCGACGAGCTGCTGGTAGCCCTGCGAGAGCCCGTCCAGCCCCTCCGCGAATCCGGATAGCTCGGAGACGGCGTCCGCGACCCGCCCGATTTCGGCGTCCAGATCGCTGAGGATATCCTCGTCAGCGTTCTCGACGGCCGTCGAGGCGGCGTCGCTCTCCGAGACGGCCGTCTCCAGCGGGTCGCGGCTCTCTTCGAGCGCGTCCTCGACGCCGCCAAGCGCGTCGGGGTCGAACTCGCCATCGATGGTCGACAGATCGGCGGCGCCGTCGAGCAGCGCGACGAACGCGTTGACGATCGACTCGATCGCGTCGGCGTACGTCCGGGCCTGCTCGATTTCGGTCTCGAACGACCCCGAATCGGCCTCCTCGGCGGCGTCGAGCGCCGTCCGCGCGGTGTCGATCCGTGCGCGCGGCTCGGACTCGTCGAACTCGACGCCCGCGGGGTTCTGGATGTCGGAGCTGACCGTCCCCAGCGCCAGCGCCGCGGTGTTGAGCTCCCCGACGGCGGTGTACAGTTCGTCCATGACCGCGTTCTCCGGGTCCCGCTCGGGCGTCGACCCGTCGTCCGATAACGGGTTCGAGCAGCCCGCGAGCGACGCGGTCGCGCCGGTCGCCGCGAGCGTCGAGATGAAGCGTCGTCGATCCATGTCCGTACGGAGCCGTCGGATCCCCTTAACGGTTGTCGCCCCGCCGGTAAGTGAATCCTACTGACGTACGCCGACCGATCGTCGCCCGAAACCGGTCGATATCGGTACGAAGCCGTACTGTCCGATGTAGTCAACTACTAGTAACGTACTTGCGCCGTCTCCCCGCTCTTCCGGACGAGATGGCGACCGACTCTCCGCTCGACGGCCCGACCGGCGAACGCAAAAGTGAATCCCCAGCGCGACGGATGCCGGGCGAAGCGAACATCGCTCGACGCCGGACGGGCGATCTTCGCCACGAGGTTGTCAGTTATCCGGACGGTCCGGATCGGTGTACGATCTTTCCGCCGGACGCGACCGGCGTGACGCGGATGTCGACCTGGTTGACGGCCGACAGCGACGCCTTCGTCGACCTCGCGGCAGTTCGGTAGCGGCGTCGACGCGCCGGGGCGATCAGAACGGTCCCTGCCCGCCGCCGCCGAGGCCGCCCATGCCGCCTTCGCCGCCCCCGCCCTGCTGCATCTTCTTCATCATGCGCTGCATGTCGCCGTCGCCCATCCCCTGGAACTGCTTGATCGTCTGTTCCATCATCTTGTGCTGCTGGAGCAGCTCGCGGACGCGCTCCTCGGGCTTGCCGGCGCCACGGGAGATGCGCTCGATCTGGCTGGCGCCGATGGCGCGGGGGTACTCCATCTCCTCGTCGGTCATCGAGTCCATGACGACCTCGAAGTCCCGCATCCGATCCTCGGTGACGTCCATCGCGTCGTCGGGCAGCTGGTCCATCAGCCCGCCGCCCAGGCCGGGGATCATGTCCATCACCTGGTCGAGCGGGCCCATGTTGTTCATCGCCTCCATCTGCTTTTGCATGTCCTTGAGGGTGAACGACCCGGACATCATGTCCTCGGGGTCCCAGTCGTCCTCGTCCTGGCCGGTCTCCTCCATCGCCCGCTCGACGCGCTCGGCGAGCTGGCGCAGGTCGCCCATGCCCAGCAGCCGCGAGATGAACCCGTCGGGCTCGAAGCGCTCGACGTCGGCGACCTCCTCGCCGGTCCCGAGGAACGCGATCGAGGAGTCGGTCTGGTCGACGGCGGTCAGCGCGCCGCCACCTTTCGCGGTACCGTCCAGCTTCGTGATGACGACGCCGTCGATGCCGATCGACTCGTCGAACTGCTGGGCCTGGTCCTTGGCGCCCTGCCCGATCGCGGCGTCGAGCACCAGCAGGTTCCGGTCGGGCTCGACGACCTCCTCGATGTCCTCGATCTCGTCGATCAGGTCGTCCTCCAGCGCGTGGCGACCGGCCGTGTCGACGATGTGGACGTCGGCGTCCTCGGTGGCTTCCAGGCCCTCGCGGGCGATCTGGACGGGATCGTCGGCGTCGGGGTCGCCGTAGTACTCCACCTCGGCGCGGTCGGCCATCTGCTTGGCCTGGTCGTACGCGCCCGGCCGGAACGTGTCGGTCTGGATGACGGCGGGGCGCAGTCCCTTCTTCGAGAACCACCACGCCATCTTCGCGGCGGAGGTGGTCTTCCCTGACCCCTGGAGCCCGGCGAGCATGATCGTCTGCTCTTCGAGCGGGAGTTCCGTACTTTCGCCGACGAGGGCGACCATCTCCTCGTAGACGATCTTGAGCACGTGGTCGCGGGCGGACGTGCCCCCCGGCGGTTCTTCCTCCAGCGCGCGCTCTTTGATGCTGTCCGACAGCTCCTGGACGAGCGCGATGTCGACGTCGGCCTGGATCAGGGAGCGCTGGATCTCCTTGACGACCTTGTCGACGTCCTCCTCGGTGATTCGGGACTTCCCGCTCAGCGTGTCGAGCGTGTCGCGGAGGGAGGTCCCCAGATCGTCGAGTACCATTTGCGGGAAGGTAGGATTGCCATCCGTTAAAGGCTTTCTCGGTCGTTCCCGCTCGCGCGTATCGTAGCACCCTTAACGACTCGGCAACCACTGGTGGGACATGAACACGACTCGACAGTCGCTGCACTCCCCAGCGCACGATGCAGCAGTTTCGGTGCGACTCCCGGAGGACGGGCTGCCGAGTGCACGCCCGGAGGGCGGTAGATGAGCGACGAGGAGCTCGCGAAGGACCTCGGTCTGCTGTCGGCGCTGACGATCGGCATCGGGACGATGATCGGCGCCGGAATCTTCGTGCTGCCGGGCACCGCCGTCGCCCGCGCCGGCCCGCTCGCGGCGGCGACGTTCGTGATCGGCGGCGTCATCGCGCTGTTTACCGCGCTGTCGGCGTCGGAACTCGGCACCGCGATGCCGAAATCCGGCGGGGCGTACTTCTACGTCAACCGCGCGCTCGGGCCCTTGTTCGGCTCGATCAGCGGCTGGGCTAACTGGCTCGGGCTGGCCTTCGCCTCCTCGTTCTACATGTACGGGTTCGGCGAGTACGTCAACACGCTCGTCGGCGCCCCCGCGCTCGCGCTCGGTCCGGTGACGATCTCGGCCGCCCAGCTGATCGGCCTCGTCGGCGCCCTGCTGTTCATCGGGATCAACTACGTCGGCGCCAAGGAGACCGGCGGCCTCCAGATCGTGATCGTTCTCACGCTGATGGGGATTCTCGGCCTGTTCACCGTCGTCGGGCTGTTCAACGGCGACGTCGACTCGCTGACGCCGATCGCGCCCGAGGGGACGACCGGCGAAGTGTTGCCGGTCACGGCGATCGTGTTCGTCTCGTATCTCGGCTTCGTCCAGATCACCTCGGTCGCCGAGGAGATCAAGGATCCCGGCCGCAACCTCCCGCTCGCGGTGATCGGGTCGGTGCTGATCGTCACCGTCGTGTACGCGCTGTTTCTGGTCGTGTTGCTGTCGGCGGTGCCCAACGAACTCGTCGCCAACAACAGCACGGCCGTCGTCGACGCCGCCGAGTTGCTGTTCGGCCAGTACAGCATCTTCGGGTTCGATCTCGGCGTGGTCGGGTCGGCGCTGTTGCTGATCGGCGGCCTGCTGGCGACCGCGTCGTCGGCGAACGCGTCGATCCTCTCCTCGTCCCGGATCAACTTCGCCATGGGTCGCGAGAAGATCGTGACGCCGAAGCTCAACGAGATCCACCCGCGGTTCGGGACGCCATCGAAGTCGATCCTGATCACCGGCGGGCTCATCGTGTTCTTCCTGCTGGTCGGCGACATCGAACTGCTGTCGACGGCCGGATCGGTGCTCCACCTGATCGTCTACGGGCTGTTGAACATCGCGCTGATCGTCATGCGCGAGGCCGACCCGCCGGAGTACGATCCCGACTTCAAGGTGCCGCTGTACCCCGTCGTGCCGATCATCGGCGCCGTCACGTCGTTCGCGCTGATCGCGTACATCGAGCCCCTGGTGATCGGACTCTCGGCTGCGCTCGTCGGCTTCGCCGCGCTCTGGTACCTGTTCTACGCGCGCTCGCGCGTCGAGAGCGAGGGCGTGCTCGCCGGCTGGATCCTCGACCGGTCCGACGAGATGCCCGACGTCGCCGTCTCGGCGGCCGACACAGTTCGGCCGGACGCCGCGGGGGCCGCGGTGCCAAACGGTGGCGATTTCCGCGTGATGGTGCCCCTGGCGAACCCACGCACCGAAACCGATCTCATCACCCTTGCCGGAGCGATCGCCAAGCAGAAGGGCGGCACCGTTCACGCGGTCCACATCGTCCAGGTGCCCGACCAGACGCCGCTCGATCGCGGCGGCGAGGCGGTCGACCGGATCGACGCCGAGTCGGCCGACCTGCTCGCCCGCGCCCGCGAGGACGCCGAGACGTTCGGCGCCGCCGTCGAGACCCACACCGTCCTTTCCCACCGCTCGTTCGACGAGATCTTCGACTCGGCCCGGCGGCTCGACGCGGATCAGGTCGTGATGGGCTGGGGGCCCCACTCCCACGGCCGCGCCGAGTCCCGCATGGACGAACTCACCGAGGACCTGCCGTGTGACTTCCTGGTGCTCAAGGACCGCGGGTTCGACCCCGAGCGTATCCTGCTGCCGACCGCCGGCGGCCCGAGCACCGACCTCAGCGCCGAGGTCGCCAAACTGCTCCGCGAGGAGTACGGCTCGGAGATCACGCTGTTGCACGTCGCCGACGACGAGTCCCGGGCGGAGGCCGAACAGTTCATCGAGGACTGGGCGACGGAGCACGGACTCGGCGATGCGGCCGTCGTCGTCGAGGACGGCGACGTCGAGACGGCGATCTCGCGGGCGTCCCGCGACGCCACGATGGTCGTGATGGGCGCGACCGAGCGCGGCCTGCTGTCCCGGCTGGTGAACCAGTCGCTGGTGCTCGACGTGCTCGACGACGTCGAGTGTTCGGTGCTGCTGACCGAGACGGCCTCCGATCGGTCGCTCCGGGAACGGCTGTTCGGCCGGTAGACTCGGAGTTCGCTTCCCCGCGACGGTACTGTTTTCCCCCTGCGCCGGAGATTTCCTCGTATGATGACGCCACTGTTCGAGCGCGCGGTAATTCCGCTCGCCAGCGAGGACGACGCGCGTGCGACGTGCCGGGCGGTAGAGCCGTACCTCCCCGACGACTGCGAACTCGTCGCGGTCCACGTGATCGAGAAGGCCGGCGGCGCGCCGGACAAGGCCTCCGTCGAGCAGCGCGAGGAAGTCGCCGAGGAGATCTTCGCGGTCGTGGAAGAGTGCTTCCCGGACCGCGACGTCGCGACCGAGATCCTCTACGGCACCGACGTCGACGAGGCGATCCTCGACCACGCCGCAGCGATCGACGCGTCGGTGGTCGCGTTCACGCCCCGGGAGGCCGGGCTGCTCGTCCGTTTGCTGACCGGCAACACCGCGTCGGAGCTCGTGAGCGATGCTGATCGGCCGGTGCTGGTGTTGCCGGACCCGGACGGCGAGTGACGGTCGTTGCGCGCATTAGTATACTCTCTCCAACAATAATTACGGTCGACGTGACGATCGCCGATACTGCGGTTCCGTCGCCCGAATAGCTGTCGAAGCGCCGCCGAAGATGCTCCGTGCCGTCGCTCTTATATGCGATAGCTTATACTGACACAGCGCTTATATAATTCCGATCAGTACCGGTAGTCGTTCGCAGGCGTGACGAACGCGGTCTTCATGGATCCCACAACGAAGCGTCGCCTCGCCGCCGGCTGTGTCGTGGGTATCGGTAGCGCACTGCTCGCCGTTCCGCTCCTCGACCTGTACGTCCACGTCGCTCGCGGCGAGCCGTTCGCGATCGCCGCGCTGGAGAACTCGCTGCCGGTGTTGCTGTCCGGGGCGCTCGTCGCCTTCGGCGGCTGGCTGTTCGTGGCCGACGTGCCGGCGGGCCGGGCGGTGGCCGTCGCGCGGTGGTGCCTCGCGGCCGGGACGGCGGCGCTGGCGCTGTTGCTGTGGTCCTCCGAGTTCCACGGCTCGTTGCTCGGCGTGCGGGGCGAGGGGATGTTGTACCCGCTCGGCTACTTCCTGATCCTGGCGGCGCTGCTCGGCGCCGTCGTCGGCTACTACGACGACCGGCGCTCGACGAAGGAGCGCCACCTCCGCGGCGAGCGCAACCAGTTCGTCGCCTTCTTCGACCACGTTCCCTCGCCCGCCGTCGGCGTCACGTTCGAGGAGTCGGACCCGGTCGTCCGGCACGTCAACGAGGCGTTCGAGGCGGTGTTCGGCTACGACGCCGCCGCGATCGAGGGCCAGTCGCTCGCGGAGTTCATCGTCCCGCCCGAGCGCCGCGAGGAGTCGGCCGACCTGATCGCCCGCGTCCGGACGGGCGAGGTCGTCGAGCGCGAGGTCCAGCGTCGCACCGCCGGCAGCTTCCGGACGTTCGCGTTCAAGGGGATCCCCGTCGAGGCCGACGCCCACGACGTCGACGCGTACGCCATCTACTCCGATATCACCGACGAGCGCGAGCAGCGCCAGCGTCTTCAGGTGCTGTACCGGGTGTTGCGCCACGACCTGCGCAACCGAATGAACGTCGTCAAGGGCAACGCCGAGATCATCCTCGAACGGCTTTCGGATCCCGAACTCCGGGAGTGGGCCGAGTCGCTGACCGCGTCGGCCGACGAGCTGATCGACCTCTCCAGTCAGACCCGCGAGATCGAGCGCTCGCTCGACGCCGGCGACTACTCCCGGCGGACGATCGACGCCGGCGCGGTCGTCGCGGGCGTCCTCGATCGGGTCGCCGAGCGCCACCCCGGCGTCGGCGTCGAGCGCGAGCTGGCCGACGGCGTTCACGTGATCGCGAACGACCTGATCGACACCGCGATCGAGAACGCCGTCGAAAACGCCTTCGAGCACAACGACGGCGCCGAGCAGTCCGTCCGCGTTTCCGTCGGGCCGGTCAACGAGAACTACGCCGAGATCCGCATCGAGGACGACGGGCCCGGCATCCCCGACTCCGAGCGCCAGCTGTTCGACGGCGCCAACGAGATCACCCAGCTCCAGCACGCCAGCGGGCTGGGGCTGTGGCTGCTCAACTGGATCGTCACCCAGTCGGGCGGCGAGATCGACATCCGCGACAACGAGCCCCGCGGCACCGTCGTCGCGCTCCGGCTACCGCGGGACCTCCGGGAGTCCGTCGGCGCCGGGCAGCCCGCGAAGGCGGACTGATACTGCGGCTCCTGACTGCTCCGACCGTCGCTGTGCGTGTCCACCGGGGTTTATGAGGGTGAGGTGATGTATAATCGCCCGATGGTTCGATCTCCGACCGCCGGTGCGACGCCGCTGGGCGAACGGATCGAGTTGGGTCTTCTCGGGCTCGGCACGCTGGCGACCGCTGTCGCGGCGTATCACGCCGGGACGACGGGAAACTGGATGCCGCTGATGGCCGCGAGCGTCGCGACGGGTACGCTGGTCGCGCTCACGTCTCGATAACGGCGTCGACGTGGCGACCGTCGGCCGCCAGTTACCCGAGGAACAGATCCGCCAGGTTTCCGCTCGCCGAGCTCTGATCGCGTAGCGAAGTAGGTCGGGACGAACAGCGCAAGCGGGCCGAGCAGCACTGCAACGCGGACGTACGGCAGTTGCGCCATACGGCGCGCTACTCAAGAGTGAAAATAAAAACGACGAAGATCGGCGTCGCCGATCAGTCGGCGGTCGCTTCGACGGTCTCGGACTCGTCCTCGCGGTAGTGCTCCGCGATGAGGTCCTCGTCGATGCGGTTGAGCGCCTCCTTGGGGAGCATCGAGAGCAGGTCCCAGCCGAGCTCGATCGTGTCGTCGATCGAACGATCGGTGTCGTACCCCTGCTGGACGAACTCCTCCTCGAAGCGGTCCGCGAAGTCGAGGAACTTGTTGTCGCGCTCGGACAGCGCCTCGCGACCGACGATGTTCACGAGGTCGCGCAGGTCCTCGCCTTCCGCGTACGCGGCGTACATCTGGTCGGAGACGTCGGCGTGGTCCTCGCGGGTCAGGCCCTCGCCGATGCCGTCGTCCATCAGCCGCGAGAGGCTCGGCAGCACGTTGATCGGCGGCTGGACGCCCTGGCTGTTGAGGTCCCGATCGACGTAGATCTGGCCCTCGGTGATGTATCCCGTCAGGTCCGGGATCGGGTGGGTGTCGTCGTCGCCGGGCATCGTGAGGATCGGGATCTGGGTGACCGACCCCTCGCGGCCCTCGATGCGGCCGGCCCGCTCGTAGAGCTGGGCCAGGTCCGTGTACATGTACCCGGGGTAGCCACGGCGGCCGGGCACCTCTTCACGCGCGGCGCCGATCTCGCGGAGCGCCTCGCAATAGTTGGTCATGTCCGTCAGGATGACCAGCACGTGGTAGTCCTTCTCGAAGGCGAGGTACTCGGCGGTCGTCAGGGCCATCCGCGGCGTGACCGTCCGCTCGACTGCGGGGTCGTCCGCGAGGTTCATGAACACGACCGAGCGCTCGAGCGCGCCGGTGCGCTCGAAGTCCTGCATGAACTCGTTGGCCTCCTCCTGGGTGATCCCCATCGCGCCGAAGATCACCGCGAACTCCGAGCCCTCGTCGTCGTCGCCGGACTCCTCTTCCTCCGGGACGGTCGCCTGCCGGGCGATCTGCAGCGCGAGCTCGTTGTGGGGCAGCCCCGATCCGGAGAAGATCGGCAGCTTCTGGCCCCGAACCAGCGTGTTCATGCCGTCGATGGCGGACACGCCGGTCTGGATGAACTCCTCGGGGTACTCGCGGGCGTAGGGGTTGATCGCCTTGCCGACGATGTCGATGCGGTCGTCGGGGACGATCTCGGGCCCGCCGTCGATCGGGTTGCCCGACCCGTCGAGCACGCGCCCGAGCAGGTCCTCGGTGACGGGCATCTTCATCGTCTCGCCCAGGAAGCGAACCGAGGAGTTGCGGTCGATGCCGCCGGTCCCCTCGAACACCTGGATCGCGACGACGCCTTCGCTCGATTCCAGTACCTGGCCGCGCCGGGTGTCGCCGTTCGGGGTCTCGATCTCGACGACCTCGTCGTAGCCGACGGGCTCGTCGACCTCGGCGAACACCAGCGGACCGCTGATCTCGGTGATTGTCTGATACTCTTTCATTGTTAGTACAGCTCCCGGAGCTGGGTCGCGATGTCGTCTTCGAGGTCGCTGATGAACTCCTCGTAGTCCTCGGCGACGCCCATGCGGTTGAGCTGCGGGGCGGCGTCGATGTCCTGAATCTCCTCGACCGGGACGCCGGCGTCGAGTGCGTCGAACGCCTCGTCGTTGAACGTCTCGATCGCCTGGAGCATCCGGTAGGTCTTGGTCGGCTCGCAGTACGTGTCCACGTCGTGGAACGCGTTCTGCTGGAGCCACGCCTCGCGGAGGTAGCGGGCGACCTCGAGGGTCAGCTGCTGGTCCTCCGGCAGGGCGTCCTTGCCGACGAGCTGGACGATCTCCTGCAGTTCGTCCTCCTCGTCGAGCACGTCGATCGCCCACTGGCGCAGCTCGGGGTAGTCCTGGGCGACGTTGTCGCGGTACCACGGGTCCAGCTGGTCCCGGTACAGCGAGTACGACTCGTTCCAGTTGATAGAGGGGAAGTGCCGACGCTCCGCGAGGTCGGCGTCGAGCGCCCAGAACGTCTTGACGATCCGCAGGGTGTTCTGGGTGACCGGCTCGGAGAAGTCACCGCCGGGCGGGGAGACGGCGCCGATCGCCGACACCGACCCCTCGCGGCCGTTGAGGTTCTCGAACTTGCCGGCGCGCTCGTAGAACTCCGCCAGGCGAGCGGCGAGGTACGCGGGGTACCCCTCCTCGCCGGGCATCTCCTCGAGTCGCGAGGAGATCTCGCGCATGGCCTCGGCCCACCGCGAGGTGGAGTCGGCCATCAGCGCGACGTCGTACCCCATGTCGCGGTAGAACTCCGCGATGGTGATCCCGGTGTAGATACAGGACTCCCGGGCGGCGACGGGCATGTTCGAGGTGTTCGCGATGAGGCAGGTGCGGCTCATCAGCGGCTTGCCCGTCTTGGGGTCTTCCAGCTCGGGGAAGTCCTCGATCACTTCCGTCATCTCGTTGCCGCGCTCGCCGCAGCCGACGTAGACGACGATGTCGGCGTCGGCCCACTTGGCGAGCTGGTGCTGGGTGACGGTCTTACCCGATCCGAACGGACCGGGGATCGCGGCCGTCCCGCCTTTCGCGATCGGGAACAGGCCGTCGAGGATGCGCTGCCCCGAAACGAGCGGGGTCCGGGGCGTGCGCTTCTCCTCGGCCGGGCGCTGCTCGCGCACCGGCCACTCCTGGCGCATCTGGATCTCCTCGCCGTTGGCGAGCTCGACGACCGTCTCCTCGACGTCGAACGCGCCCGACTCGACGGCGGCGACCTCGCCGCCCTCGTAGTCCGGCGGGACCATCACTTTGTGTTCGATGCTCTCGGTCTCGGGGACGGTCCCGACGACGTCCGTCGGGCCGACCTCGTCGCCTTCCTCGACCTCGGGAGTGAACTCCCAGGTCTTGTCCAAGTCGATGCCCGGCGCGTCGACGCCGCGGTCGAGGAACGCGCCCATCTTGTCTTCGAGCACTTCGAGCGGGCGCTGGACGCCGTCGTAGATGGAGTCCAGCATCCCCGGCCCGAGGTCGACGCTCAGGGGTTCGCCCGTGTTCTCGACGGGTTCGCCCGGCCCGACGCCGGACGTCTCCTCGTACACCTGGATCGTCGTGACGTTGCCTTCGATCTCGATGACCTCTCCCATCAGCCCCTCGTGACCGACGTACACGACGTCGTTCATCCGGGCGTCGAGGTCCGTCGCGGTCACGACGGGGCCGCTCACGCTGTCGATGACGCCGTCCTCGCGGACGGAGTCTGTGTCTGTTGCTTGACTCATGATTTAAGTCTCGTCTTCCTCCATCAGGTCGATACCGATCGCTCGCTTGATCTTCTCGCGCAGCCCGCCGCTGCCCGCGCCGCCACCGAGTGTGACGACGACCGGTTCCACGCTCGTCTCGACGTCCTGTCGAACGTTCCGCGAGAGGTGCTCCAGATCGTCGTCGTGCATGACGACGATGCCGATGCCCTCGTCGGTGAGGACGTTCTCGACGGCGTCGTCGAGCGCCTCGGCTTTCTCCTCGTCGGGGACGTTCTCGAACTTGCGGACGCCGGCCAGCCGGAAGCCGGTCGTGAAGTCCGGGCTGCCGACGACGGCGATCTCCTGGCTCATAGTATCACCAGTTCGTCTTCGATCTCCGACTCGTCGAGGTCGGCCTCGCGACCGCGGGCGATCGCGCGGACGTTCTCGACCTCGCGCTCCTTGGCGAGGATATAGGAGAGCACCGCGGCGATCGACACCGGGTAGACGTTCGAGAGCCGGTCGGAGTACTCCAGCAGCGCCGCTTCGAGGGCGTGCTCGAACCCGATCAGGCTCTCGGCGCCCTCGAGCTCGTCGAGCGCGACGTCTAGCTCGTCGCCGTAGTGGCTCGCGCGGATGTGCGCGACGAGCTCGTCGAAGTTGCCCACGAGTTGTCTGAGTTCGCGCTCGTCGAAGAGCGTTCCGCCCTCGATGAAGAACTCGGCCGGGTCGATGTCGGCGCCGGTGCGGGCGAGCCGCAGGGCGTTCCGGGCGTTCCGGAAGTCGATCTCGGCTTCGAGAAACTCGACGTAGCGGGCGGTCGGCCCCTCGGCGTTCGGGCCGACGCTGACGTCCGACAGCAGCAGCTCGTAGAACGCGCGGTCGGCGGCGTTCTCCAGCGGGACGAGCAGGCCTTCGGCCTCGAACGCCTCGTAGGCGCCGTCGAGCGGCTCGTGGAACACCGTTCCGTCGAGCAGCTCGATGGCGTCCTCGACGCTGCCGGCTTCCGAAAGGCGGTCGAGCAGTCGGTCGTCGAACTCGCCGGCGCGGATGTAGTCTGCCTGGATCGCCTCGGCGTCGGCGTCGGTGTAGATGCCACGCAGCGCCGTCTTGACGTTCCAGACGTCGAACTTCCGGAGGTAGCGCGCGATCAGGTCGTACAGCGTCCCCTCGGACCACTCCAGCAGGTCGTCGAAGTGCTTCGCGAGGTTGGCGTGGAGCGCGTACTCGATCAGGTCGACGCCGCCGTAGCGCGACCCGAGCGAGTTGATCTCGCTCTCGTACTCGCTTTCCTCCATGAACCGCGCGATCCCGCCGGGGCCCATCCGCACCAGCTTGCGGTAGTCCTCGTCGTCGAACAGCTTCTGTCGCCGGGAGCGAACGCGAGCGTTCACGTACTCCGGGTTCGAGGCACCGTGCTGGCTCGTACTCATTGTTCGAAGAGTCGCGAGCTGATCTCTCGCAGGTTGTCCTCCCAGACGTCCTCGAGCACGGAGTCGAACGTGTTGTTCACGCGCAGTCGACTCGACTCGCTCTCGACGACGACGCCGCCGAGACAGTCGTACTCGCCGCCGTACTCGAACCCGTCGTAGTCTTCGAGGATCTCCGTCAGGAGCTCCTCGTCGTCGGCACGAGCGTAGACGACGACGTCGTCGGCCTCGTCGAACTCCGGCTCGGCGGCCTCGAGCAGCGCGCGGGTCAGCTCCTCGCGCTCGTCGCCGCTCAGCTCGGCCAGCTCGGACTCGACGGTCTCGCGGACCGACTCGAGCGTGTCGCGGCGGGCCTCGAGGCGCTTCTGCTTGGCCTCCAGCTTCGCGCTGGAGAGCTTCTGTTCGCGCTCCTGGGCGACCTGTCGCTCGGCCTCTTCCTCGGCCTCGGAAACGATCTCCTCGGCGTCGGCCTCGGCCTCGGCGACGATCTCCTCGGCGCGGGCTTCGCCCTCCTCGCGGATATCCTCCGCACGCGCGCGGGCTTCGTCTCGAATGTCCTCAACGACTGTATCCAGACTCATTGTAAGAAATGGGGGTGCGGTTTAGACGAAGAGCGCGACGAGCGCGAAGATCACCAGCGTCTCGGGCAGGACCGTCAGAACGATCCCGATACCCGTAGAGATGGAGTCTTCGGCGAGTGCGCCGACGGCCGCGGCGCCGATACCGCGCTCGGCGTAGCCCGCACCGATCGCGGCCAGGCCGATACCGAGTGCGGCCATGCCGCCGTCGGTGATGGCGGGACCGCCGCCGTTTCCTGCGGCTCCAGCGGCGGACTCGTTGCCCTGGAGAACTGTTGCACTGTCTGCGAGGCCCTGCGCGACTGCCGGTGCGATGTCTGCGGTGGCTTCGATCATAATTTGTGTACCTCGTGGCTTCGGACAGTCCGTACTTCTCCCCACAGAGTTCATAAAGCTTCCCAAACGAAACGGCCGATTTCGGGGTTCTAACCGCTAAAAGCGGGCTTCGAGGGGTATTATACTTTCGATACGCTCCCGGTTCGTGACAGGTGCGATAGGCGAACCGGGCGAGCGGTTACGGCGCGACCACTTCGTCACGTCGCTCGCTGAACGACGGCGTCGCTATCGAGCCGGGAACCGATCGAAAAATCGAACGCGGTAACGGGATCAGTCTTCGGCCGTGTACTCCCGGTCGTAGCCGAACGGGTCGAACACGCGGCCGCCGCCCTCGTAGAACTTGTCGAAGAACTCGACGTACTCGAGGCGGATCCCCTGCAGACCTGCGCTGGTCACGCCCAGCAGCAGGACGACCGCGTGGCCGATCACGAGGATGAACACGCCGGCGACCGCCGAGGCGATGCCGCCGTGAAGCAGGCCGCCGAACATGACTTCGGTGACCTCGGCGCCGTGGTAGCCGTGCTCGGCGTAGTACGACGGTGCGTGAGACGTACCGAAGTGCCACACTTCGTCCCCGGGCTCGCCGGTGACGTACACGCCGAAGAACAGGAGGTTGACGACGAACGCCATCCCCGCCTTCGCCAGGATCACCGCGCCGATCCGGAGGTACGACAGCACGTCGCCGAACACGCTGAAGCTCTCGAGGCCGCCGATGAGGATGCCCATCGCGCCGTAGTGCCGGACCTCGCCGTACACCATCGTCAGGAGGCCGACGAGCAGCAGCGGGATGCCGACGAACAGACCCACCGCCTCGGGGAATCCGCTAAACCCGAGGTTGAGAGCGGTGTGTTCGCCCGCCGGGCCGAACGACTCGTACAGCATGTCGGGCTTCGCGCCCGAGCCGTGGCGACTGAAGATCCAGATCCACAGTCCGAACATCAGCGTCGCCCACGAGCCGTGTTCGAGGTACGACTCCACGGCCCCGTGGCCGAGGTCGTTGACGAAGCCGAACGCGTACCCGATGGTGAGGTGGAGCAGGCCGAGCAGGACGCTCGCGACCAGCCACGCTCTCCCGTAGTAGGCGTAGTGCGGCTGGAGACCCTTGTGCATCGGCGGGCTGCCGCTGGGGAACACGACCTCTCCGAGGAAGTGCATCCCGAAGAACTCGCCGTACAGCACGCCGAACAGCGCGGTGAAGCCGCCGGCCCACATGCCGATCGCGCCGAGGCTGCGGAACACGTCGTCGTCGAAGCGGCTGTACAGCAGGTAGCCGACCGTGATGTACAGCAGGCCGTAGCCGAGGTCGCCCAGCATGAACCCGTAGAACGCCGGGAACGTCAGCAGCAGGACGATCGTCGGGTCGAGCTCGGAGTACTTCGGCCGGTTGATCATCTCCAGCAGGAACTCGAACGGCTGAGCCGCCTTGACGTTGTCCTGGATCACCGGCGGGTCGTCGGCCATCGTGACGGCGCCGGAGGAACCGGCTGCCGATGCGGTCGCGGTTCCACCGTCGGTGGCCGCCTTCGGCGGTTCTTCCTCCTCGGAATCGCCGGGTTCGTCCGGCGTCTCGGTCGACTCTGGTTCGCCGTGGTCGACTTCCTCGGTGTGGGCCGCGTGGCCGTCCTCGGTGTACTCCGCGCGCTCGAGCTCCTCGATCTCGACGCGGTCGCCGACGGCGTCTTGGAGCGCGGCGACCAGATCGTCGTAGCGATCGGTCGGCACCCAGCCCTCGGCGACGAACGCGTGCTCGGTCGTCGCGAACTGCAGGGGAGCCTCGGTCTGTTGAACCTCGATGGAGAGTTTCTCCTCGGCGGCCAGCAGGAAGCCGGCGGCGTCGAGCTTGATCTCTTCGAGGTCGCCCTCGATCGAGTTGAGCTTCGATTCGAGCTGCTGCTTGCGGTGGCGCAGTTCCTCGAGGTACTCCTCGGGGCTGCCCTCCGCGTCCGGCACGTCGAGCCCGGCGAAGTCGACGCCGACGAGCGCGTCGTCGAGCGTCTCGCCGTCAGCCTCGCCTTCGGGGTAGACGAACGCCGCGACGACGTTGTCCTCGCCCGTGAACAGCTCGAACTCGTCGACGTCCTCGGCGTTTTCGAGCGCGGCACGGAGCTCTTCTTCGTCGCCTTCGCCGACGCGAACGTCGAGCGTTTCGTAGCCCGACAGGAGATCCAGGTCGATCCCGAGGTCGGCGAAGGGCGCCATCGAACCGATCCGATCCTCGACTTCGCGCAGCTCGTCGCGCACCTCGGTGCGGCGCTCGTCGAGCGCGTTGACCTCCTCGCGGACCTCGGCGAGCTCCTCGTCGAGCGCGTCGTCCTCGACGATCCGGCTCGGGCCGGCGTCCTCCTCCTCGACGCCGAGGATGCTCTTGAGCGAGCGGACGGTGACCAGCTTCTCCGACGCCGTCTCCGATCCCTCGACGGGGTTGCCGTTGTCGAACCCGGCCCACGAGCCGTCGTAGTCGCTCAGGTGGACCAGGTTGAGGTCGTGGACGGCCTCGATGACCGGCTCCATCACCGCGCGGGAGCCCGTCACCGACACCTTGCTCATCCGCTCAGGTCTGAGCATGCACCGCCTCCGTGAACACCTCGAGGACGTGTTCGACCACCTCGTCCTCGCGCTCGCTTGCGACGTCGGCGAGCTGGTCGCGCTGTTGGCGTCCTTCTTCGAGGATCTCCTCGCGCTCCTCGGACAGTTCCTCGCGAGCCTCCGAGAGCCGCTCCTCCTTGAGCTCCTGGGCCTCGGTCTCCGCCTGCTGGCGGATCTCCTCGGCGCGGTCGCGCGCCTCGGCGATGCGGTCGTCCCGATCCGCCTCGGCCTCAGCGACGATCTCGTCGGCTTCGTCTTCGGCCTCCTGTATTCGGTCGAGAACCTCTGGCCTCGGCATGTCTATTATCAGGCGGAACTTTGCAAAGGGGCGTATAAGGTAGTTGCGAAAGGTTCCGCGCCGCGGGGTCCCCGGCGCCGCGCGGACCGGCAGGATGCCGCCGAGCGCCGACCGCCCGGCGACCGGGTGGCATCCGGTCACCGTCAAAGGTCAGGATTATGACTCGGCAGTCCAAAACCCCGAGTAATGGGCGTTCTCGAGAACAAGCGGCGCGCACGGCTGTTCTACAAGTACCTCTCGCAGGTGTACGATCGGGTCAACCCGTTCATCTGGAACGAGGAGATGCGCGAGGAGGCGATCGGCATGCTCGACATCGAGGAAGGCGATCGGGTGCTCGACGTCGGCTGCGGCACCGGGTTCGCGACCGAGGGGCTGTTAGAGCGCACCGAGAACGTCCACGGGCTCGACCAGAGCGTCCACCAGATGGAGAAGGCGTGGGCCAAACTCGGCAAACACGACCCCGTGCAGTTCGCCCGCGGCGACGCCGAGCGGCTCCCCTACCAGACCGACAGCTTCGACGTGATCTGGTCGTCGGGCTCGATCGAGTACTGGCCCCACCCGGTGACCGCGCTGCGCGAGTTCCGCCGCGTCGTCAAGCCCGGCGGGCAGGTGCTCGTCGTCGGGCCGAACAACCCCAAGAGCTCGATCGCCCAGAAAGTGGCCGACGCCATCATGCTGTTCTACGACGACGAGGAGGCCGACCGGATGTTCTCCGAGGCGGGCTACGAGGAGATCGAACACCGGCTGATGGGGCCCTCCCACAAGCCTAACATCGCGATCGTTACTGCCGCCCGAGCGCCCGAGTAAGCTCGACGCGGCGTCGATTCGCCGCTGCGACGCGGCGCCGACACGCCGCCCCGCGATCCACTTCCCCCGCCGACTCACCGCGCGACGGCGCGTTGATCGGCGAGCACTCGCCCGTCGACTTTGACGACGACCCGAACAGTCTCGCCCTCGTCGATACCGCCGGGCTCGTTCGTCGCGGCGATCCGCAGCGACGCCGTCCCGCCGGCAGCCCAGTCGCCGTGCCAGCCCGAGTTGAACGGCCCGCCCGGTCCCGGCTCGAACCCCCGCGTCGAAAAGAAGGGGACCGGCGGTTGCCGGGCCAGTTCCTCGCCGTCGATCTCGACGTGCAACGAGACGGCGGCCGGATCGATCGCGTCCCCGCCGCCGTGGGTCACGGCGATCCGATCCGCGTCGGCGTCGGCGTCGACCTCCAGCGTCGCCGCCGCCGGCGGATCGTCGGCGTCGACCGCCGCGAGGCCGCCCGCGACGACGGCCGCGAGCGCGACGCTGACGAACACGAGCAGTGCGACGCCGACGAGCGGGGCGATGCCGCGATCGGTCACGGGCCCCGCTCGCCGCGCTCTCGATAATCAACCTGTCGACCGGACGGCAGCGATCGGCGGCGCGTCGAGACGCCTTTTAGTCCGACAGCGCCCGCACCGTCACGCTCGCGTTTTCGGCGGCACCCGGCGCCGACACGGTCACTCTCACGTCGCCCTCGGGCGCGAGCAGCCACGCGACGCCGTCGTCGCCGGTCCGGGTCGTGTGACCGCCGTCGATCGTCACCGCGGCGTCGATCGGCTCGCCGCCGTCGTCGGTGACGTTGACCCACAGCGGCCCGCCGTTGGGGACGCGGTTGGCGCCCACGGAGAACTCGCCGTCCGACGGCCGAACGATGGCCGTCCGATCGAGCGCGGTGAGGTCGAGCGTGTGGTACTCGAGGAACACGCCTTTCGTCGAGCTGTCGAGGAAGATCCGGCTGGATCCCGCGGGGTGGTTGTTCACGGTCTCGCGGGTCGTCGTCCCGTACGTTCGGGAGGACGGTTCTCGCTCGTTGGGCGCGAGCGAGTAGAGCCAGGGATAGTGCCCCGACGCGGTCTCGAGGACTTCCTCGCGGCTCTGGAACTGTTCGGTGCCGTCGGGATCGTACTGGTCGGTGCGGATCCCCTCGCGCAGGTACTGACCGCCCTCGATCTTCGACAGGACGGCGGTGGTCTCGGACGTCTCCACGTAGATGCGCTCCCCGCTCGGGCCGCCGGCCGTCGTCGCGGCGACGAGATCGTTTCTGATCGGCGTGTCGAACCGCGACATCGCGTACCGCAGGTTTCGCGTGCTGATCTCTGCGTCGGCGTCCCGGGCCGCGAGTTCGTCGAGGTGGTCGAGCCGCCGTTCGACGTCGGACGCGTCGGCTGAGATCTCGGCGAGTTCCCGGAGGAACGCCTCCGTCGATCGAAGACCGGCGGCGTGTTTGCGTATCGCTTCCCGCTCGCGGACGACGAGTTTGTCGTGGCGTCGCTCCATGTCCGCCAGCGCCTCGTCGAGCACGGCCTGGCGCTCGGCGGTCGTGTCCGCCGCCTCGAAGCGGTTCTCGTACCGCGCCTCGGTCAGCTCCGCGCGGAGATCGCGGTCGGCCATGCCCAGCGTGCTACCGATGCTCCGCGCCGTCTCGCCGGCCTCGGCCCGCGTCGACTGGCCGTCGTGGGTGATCCACGAGATGGGTCCGGCCGACTCGGTGACCGCGGCCGCATCGATAGCCGTCGTCGCGGCCTCTCGGTCGACGGAGGGCGCGGCCGCGTCGGCGCTCGCCGGGGCGACGCCGTCGGCGGGCGTCGCCGCGACCACCGGCGACACGAGAAGGAGGAGGGCGACGACGACCGTCGCGGGGATGCGTGTCATTACCGACGACGTAAGATATTCTTATACAAAAGTTCGCCGCCTCTTCGACGCTCCGGCGACGCGACCGCCGGTCGCGGCGCCCGAACCGCCAAAGTGAGGGCGCAGCGCGACGAGACGAGCGTCCGCGAGACGATTTATAACCCGATCTGACGTTTTATCACGATGAAAAGCATTTTCTTCCCCCAGTCAGGATGGATGGGTATGCGGGTTCGCGCCGCCCTCCTGACAGTCCCGCTGTTGTTCGCCCTCCTCGTCGCTCCAGTTGCCGGAACGGCCCTCCTACCGGCGGGTACGGCCGACGGTTCGTCTACCCACTCCCCGGCGCCGACGCTCCAGAGCGACGGCGTCAACGAGTCGGACGTGCGCCAGGTGTTCCGGATCAATCTCACGGCCGACGGCGACGCGCGCTGGACCGTCACCACGCGGATGCACGGCCTCGACACCGAGGACGACCGGCAGGCGTTCCGCGATCTGGCCGCCGAGTACGAGGCCGGCGAGACGAACGCCGGCTACTCGACGGCGACGTTCGAGCCGTTCGCCGCCAACGCCTCGGAGTCGACCGGCCGAGAGATGGCGATCCGCAACGAGAGCCGCTCGTCCAGGCTCGAGAACGGGACCGGCTACCTCTCGTTCTCCTTTACCTGGACCAACTTCGCGCAGGCCGAGGGCGACCGCGTCATGCTCGGGGACGCGTTCCTGACGCCCTCCGGAACGTGGCTGTCCGACCTCGAAGCCGGACAGCGGCTCACGATCTCGGCGCCGAGCAGCTACGCCTACGAGTCCTGGACCTTCGGGACCTCGCCGGACAGCGGCGTCCAGAGCGGGACGGTATCGTGGACCGGCCCGACGACGTTCGAGGCCGGCGGTATCGAGGCGACGTACGTGGCGACCGACGGGTCCGACCCGCCGCCCGAACCGCCGACTGATCCGCCGAACGATCCGTCGTTCGACGGGCTCGCGGTGCTCGGCGTCGGCCTCGCCGCGATCGTCGGCGGACTGGCGCTCGGCGGGTACGTCCTCAGGGGGCGCAACGACGCCGTCTCCGAGGTTATCGCGGCGATCCCCGGCGTCGGCGACGAGCCGGCGGCCGGCGAGGACGACGAATCCTCCGCCGGTCGGCAGGCGTCGCCGGGCGAGTCGGCGGCCGACGACGCGACAGCCGGCACAGCCGACACGGGGGCGACGACCGGCACGGGTGCCACCGGCGGAGCCGCGGCGGACTCGCCCCCCGACGCGACGCCGAACGACGAATCGGCCTCGAACGACGGCGCCGACGACGGGGCTACAGGCGCCGCCGGAGCCGCCGCCGCGGCTGCTGGCAACGATGACGGCGACGACGAGATCGATCCCGAACTGCTCAGCGACGAGGAACGCGTCGAGCGGCTCCTCCGGCAGAACGGCGGCCGGATGAAGCAGGCCTCGATCGTCACGGAGACGGGCTGGTCGAACGCGAAGGTGTCGCAGTTGTTGTCCTCGATGGACGAAGCGGACCGCGTCGACAAACTCCGGATCGGCCGCGAGAACCTGATCAGTCTCCCGGACGAGGACGTGACCGAGGTCGAGTGACGGGCTGAGTCGGCGTCGACGGTGCGCTCCGGCAGCTTCCGTTCGACGGCCGCGCGACAACGCCGGACGACGTATCTCAAGTTTCAAAACCATTTAGCGGCTGGTCCGTGCAACGTACAATGATGAAGGTTCTGGTCACGGTTAAGGAAGTGGCGCGGGTCGCGGACGACTTCGAGATCGAGGGCACCGAAGTCGGCGAGCAGTACCGCGAGTACGACCTCAACGAGTGGGACGACTACGCGATCGAATCGGCCGTCCAGCTCGCCGAGGCTGGCGACGACGTCGAGGTCGTCACCGCGACAATCGGGCCCGAACGCAGCGAGGAGACGATCCGGATGGCGCTGGCGAAAGGCGCCGATCGGGCGATCCGAGTCTGGGACGACACGCTGGACGGGGTAGAGACGTTAGACGTCGGCGCCAAGGCCGAAATCCTGGCGGGCGTCGTCGAGGCCGAGGAGCCCGACCTCGTGCTGTCGGGCGTCCAGGCCGAGGACGACGCCTTCGGCGGCACCGGCGTCGCGCTCGCCGAGCGCGTCGGCTACGGCTGGGCCGCGGTCGTCAACGATCTCGACCTCGAACCGGGCGGTGACGTGGCGTCGGTCCGGCGCGAGCTGGAGGGCGGCGTCGAGGAGCTGACCGACGTCGACCTCCCCGCGGTGCTGACGATCCAGACGGGGATCAACGAGCCCCGGTACGCGAGCCTGCGGGGTATCCGGCAGGCCCAGTCCAAGGAGCTCGACGTGCAGACGCTCGCGGATCTGGGACTCGACGCCGCGGCGGCCGACAGCCGCATCGACGTGATCGAGATGTTCGTCCCCGAGACCGAAAGCGACGCCGAGCTGTTCGAGGGCGACGCCGGCGAGAGCGCGGCGAAGCTCGCGGGCGTTCTCCGCGACAAGGGGGTGAGCGCGGAATGAGCGACGTGCTCGCCGTCGCGGAACACCGCCGCGGCGACCTCCGGGACGTGAGCCTCGAACTGCTCGCCGCGGGACGCGAACTCGCCGACCAGACCGGCGGCGACCTCCACGCCGCGGTGATCGGCGGCACCGTCGAGGAGTTCGCCGAGAAGCTCGACCGCGAGGGCGTCGACCGCGTCCTGACAGTCGCCGAGGGCGAGGAGTTCAACCACGACGTCTACCTCCAGTCGGTCGAGCAGCTCGCGGCCGCCGTCGATCCTGCGGTGGTGCTCACGCCCAACAGCGTCAACGGGTTGGACTACGCGCCCGCGGTGGCCGAGTCGCTCGGCCTGCCCTACGTCTCCGACGCTGTCGAGCTCTCGATCGACGGCGACGAGCTCGTCGCCGAGCGCGAGATGTACGGCTCGAAGGTCGCGACGACCTGTTCGGTCGACGCGAGCGACGGCGTCGTCGCGACGATCCGCGGCGGCGAGTGGCCCACCGCTAACGGTACGGGCGACGCCGCGATCGAGTCGTTCGACGTCGAGATCGACGAGTCGCGCGTGTTCTCGTCGGTGCGGGGCTTCGAGGAGGTCGGCGGCGGCGACGTCGACATCAGCGAGGCCGACGTGCTGGTCTCGGTCGGGCGCGGCATCGAGGAGGAGGAGAACATCGACCTGATCCGGGACCTCGCGGACGCGCTGGACGCGACGCTGTCGGCCTCGCGGCCGATCGTCGACAACGGCTGGCTCCCGAAGAACCGGCAGGTCGGCCAGTCGGGCAAGGTCGTCACGCCCGACGTCTACATCGCCATCGGCATCTCCGGCGCCGTCCAGCACGTCGCCGGCATGAAGGGCTCGGACACGATCGTCGCGATCAACACCGACCCGAACGCGCCGATCTTCGACATCGCCGATTACGGCATCGTCGACGACCTGTTCGACGTGGTGCCGTTGCTGATCGAGGAGTTCGAGGAGTAGCAGTATCCGCTCCGGTCCGCGGTGTCCCCCGTCAGCCGTCGATCGAAATTTCTCCGTCGCCGTCGATTCGCACCTCGTGGCCGCAGTACTCGAACGCAATCGTCCCCTCGGGGTCCATCGACTCGGTCACGGCGTCCAGCGCCTCCGGATCGATGGCGTCGTACAGCGGCGGGGTCAGTTTGGCCGGCGCTTCGCCTTCCGCATCCGATATCGCGTCGATTACCTTTTCGGCGACGGTTCGGGGAGTCTCGCCACTCAGGGCTGTGCTGCTCATCGTTGTAAGGCACGCGTCCCACGGACAAAAACCTGTCGGAGATAAAACATTTCCGGCGTTCGACCGAGAGTGCCGGATACATTTTCGCCGCAGCGAGATTCCCCGGACGAATTAGCGTGCCGACGCGAGCGCCCGATGGGTTACCGCTGGCGACCGGGCGGCTACTCCGTCTCGTCGCCGAAACCGCCGAGCGGCTGGGTCCCTTCTTCGCGGAGCACCTCGGTGCGCGTGATCTCGACGCCCCGATCGTCGAGCGTGTCGAGTCGTCGCTCGATCTCCTCCTGGGTCGCCGCGACCAGTTCGATCAGCACGTTCTCCTCGTCGGTCGCGAGCCTGCGGACGTACGTCACGCCGTCGACGGCGAGCGTCTCCTCGACCGAGAACTCGTCGCCGACCGCGGTACCGAAGAGGATCATGTGCGGATCGAACCCGGCCTGCCGGTAGTCGATCATCGGCGCGTACCCCTCGATGACTCCCTCTTCTTCGAGGGCGTTGATCCGAGCCGCGACCGTGCTGGACGCCAGACCGACGCGCTCGGCGATCTCCTCGGTCGTGGCGTTTCGCGCGTCGTCGGCCAGCGCGCGCAAGATCTTTCGATCGAGGTCGTCGAGATTCTCTGGGGGCATCCGATAGTGGTCGTTCGGGGACCGGAAAAATAGCCGTTTGGGCTGGGTGCGGTGCGCTCTCGGTTGCGAGTTCGGTCGGGCCGGCGTCCGTCAGTCGCCGCTCGGCTGCTCGATCGTCTCGGAGACCGAGAGGATCGCCGAGAACTCCGCCGGGCTACCGGTGACCTCGACGATTTCCTCGTCGGGATCGTACTCGACGAACTCGGCGTCCGACGCCTTCGGCAGGTGCTTGTGCTCCAGTTCGAGCTCGACGTTGCGATACTCGTCGTCGGAAAGGTCGAGGCCGGCGGGGTCGTCTTCCCACTCGTCGATCTGCTTTGCGAGTTCGTCGACGGGGATCGGCTCCTCGCGCTGCTCGAGGTAATACAGGGCATACCGCCGTCGTTCCTCGCTAAGCAAGTCGAAAATCCTGCTCAAGGATGCCATCGTGCCGAGTAACACGACGGTACGGAAAGAGGGTTTTTGCAGGGTTGCGGCGGACAGGTGGCCCGCCGGTCGAGGGATCGTACCGCTTCCGGGCCGGCTACGATCATCGACGGCGGGTCGGGCCGGTGGACGCCGAAGCTGAATCGGCGCGGCCGTCCGGGGTTTCCGCCCGATCTGGCTTCCCTTACTCCGCGATCGGCGCGTAACGGCGTCTTACCGGCCGCCGATCGCGTCGGCGTCGAACCGGGCCGAGCGTCGGCTCGAATCGCTTCAGCGTCGGCGTCGAGCGCCGCCTCGAACGGACCGTCAGGACAGGTGGGGTGCGAACTCGTCGACGAGATACTGCAGGTACTCGCCCGCCCCGAACTCCGCGGGCCGATACAGCTCGACGTAGCCGCTGCGCGCGGCGGTCACCTTCGCGCGCTCGCCGTCGTAGTCGTGCTCGACGCCGAGTTGGTTCAGGGTCGCGCCGTCGAGCAGCCCGTCGATCCCGTCGTCGTCGAGCAGGTCAGTCCCGTGGAGGACGCCGTTCTCGACGTTGCCCTCGCGCTCCGAGAACCCCGCTTTCCAGGGTGCGGCGTCCGAACTGTTCGCGAGGAACTCGCCGAGGTCGATCGTCGCCCGCTCGATTTCGACGTCAGTCTCCTCGGCGATCAGGTCGAACGCGAAGGTTCCCCGGGAGCTGTCGGCGACGACGAACTCGCCGGGGACGCCGACGAACTCGGCTCGGCGGGTCACCGATCGGGACGTTTCCTCGATCCGGATCTCGCCCCCGTCGATTCGGGACCGCTCGACCGTCTCGGTCGCCTCGATCGCGGCCGAGCCCTCGAACGCCATCTCGCCGCCGGGAAGCGAGAACACCCGGTCGATCTCCAGGCAGCGCGCCCGCTCGCCGTCGCCGTCCTCGATCGCGTCGGCGAACGAGCCGACCCGGTCGAACGACCCCTCGACAGTGCCGATCACGCCAGCTCTCATACGATCGGGGTTTTCGTGTATGATATATAATTGTATTCGACGCGTCGGGCTCGACGATCCGTTTTCGCGCTCTCAAAGCCGCTTTTCGACCTCCCGGACGCCGTCGGCGATCGACTCTCGCTCGAAGTACGCCGCCTCGGTCGTGAAGACGACGGCGGCGATGACGACGACCAGCCAGAACACGGCGGGGAGCTGGGAGTAGAGATACCAGACCAGCATGACGAAGAAGGCGAACGCCCCGATCGTCCCGACAAGCGGCGGCAGCGGGTTGATGTCGACGCCCTCGTCGTCGCGACACGTCAGCGCGAGGGCGCTCATCGACCCGAAGACCACGATGAACGCGAGCGAGGCGAACTCGACGACGGCTTCGAGGCTACCCAGCACCGCGAACGCTGCCGTCAGGGCGCCGATGACGAGTACAGTTCGCGTCGGGGCGGCGTCGGCGTCCGCGTCGCCCATGTCGTCGGGGAGGATGCCGTGGTCGATCAGGTTTTTCGCGAACAGCGCCTCACTGAACAGCGTCGAGTTGATGGCGCTGGCCGTCGAGACCAGGCCGGCGATTCCGACGGCGAGCGCCGCCCACTTCGAGATCACCAGCCCGCCGTACAGCAGCGCCGCCTCGGGCTGGGCGGCGACCACTTCCTCCGGCAGCAGGCTCGTGATGACGAATCCGACGAGAACGTAGATGAACGCCGCGACCGGAATCGAGATAAACACGGCTTTCCCGAGCGTCTCGTCGGAGTCGTCGAACTGGTCCTGATCGTAGAATAGCAACTGCCACCCTTCGAACGAGACGAAGCCGACCGAGGCGGCGATCACGGGGTTGATGCCGAACTCCGAAAGGCCGACCTGTAGCAACTGCTGGCGGAATCCGACCCACAGGCCGAGCAGGCCGAACGCGGCGATGATTCCCGCCTGCACGAACACGAGGTAGCGCTCGACCGCGGCCGAAGAGCCCGCCCCGAGGAGATTGAGCCCCACGAACGCAGCGACGATCCCCACGGAGATGAACTGTCGAACCGGGAGCCCGTGGACGTACTCGACGCCGACCATCATCTGGGCGTACGCGCCGAAGGCGTAGGCGTACATCGCCATCGTGCCGACGTAGCCGACCACGAGCGTCCAGCCGACGACGCCCGCGACGGTCGACCTGCCGGTCAGTTCCTCGATGTAGGACACCGATCCCCCGCGGGTCTCGGTCACGTCGTTGAGTTTGACGTACGAGTACGCGCAGCACAGCACGACCACGGTCGCGAGGCTGTAGGCGAACCAGGTCAGCAGCCCCGCGGCGGCGACGACGATGCCGATCGCGGCGTAGATCCCGCCGCCGACGATCCCGCCGACCCCCAGTGCGACGGCCGTCCCGACGCCGAATCCCTGTTCGTCGCTCATGATCGGAGCGTCACCACGTCGCTCCCCTCGGCGACGCGGGGATTGACCTGTGCGATCGGGTGGACCCGGAAGTTTTCCACGTTCGGCGCCACCGCGAAGCTGTTCTCGAACGAGCAGATCGGCAGACAGACCCTGTCTTCGAGCAGCCTCGTGATCGCGTCCTCGTAGAGGCGGCGTCGGCGCCGCCGGTCCCGCGTCTCACGCGCCGCGGTCAGCCGCTCCATCACGGCGTCCTCGCGGTAGAACGTTCCGTTGGTCTCGCCGGCCATGTTCTCGTGGAACGCCGGGTACAGTGCCGTGTCGGGATCCGGCGTCGCGGCGATCTCCCCGACGAACACCGAGTAGTCGCTCTCGGCGCCCGAGACGTACTTTTCGAGGTACCTCGTCCACGGCTTCGAGACGACGAGCGCGCCCTTCCCAGCGTCCCGCAGTCCACCGGCGAGCGCCTCGCCGATCTCCTTTTGCTTCGGGTCCATCGAGGTCAGGATGGTGAGTTGGCCGGCTCCCTCGTCGGCTTCCCGGAACAGGTGTCGCGCACGTTCCGGATTGGTCTCGTTCGGGATCTCGGCCCACTCCTCGATCGGCATGTTCCACTCGCGGGCGACCTGCCGCGGGAGCGGGCTGTACTGGCGCCGGCCCATCGGTGCGATGAACTCCTCGACCGCTTTGTCCAGGTCGATGCAGTAGCTGATCGCTTCCCTGACTCGCGGGTCGGTCGTCGGCCCCTGGTTCAGGTTGAATCCGAGGTACAACGACGTGTACCCCTGTCGGCGTTCGATCGACGCGTTCGTCACGTCGGGGATGTCGGTCACGACTCGCGGCGAGACGGGTTCGATCGCGTCGCTGCGCTCCGTCCGAAGGCTCGTCATCTGGGTGATCGGCGACTCGACGTACGCCATCGTGAGCGCCGCGAGAGCGGGCGTCGGCTCGTCCCAGTAGTCCTCCCAGCGCACCAGCTGGGTCTTCTTTTCCTCGCTGAACGTCCGGATCTCGAACGGCCCGGCGCCGATCGGCGCCGTCGCGAACCCCTCGGGGTCCGACTCGCGCTCATCTCTGGGCACGATCGGTAGCGTGAGCGCGTGTTCGACGGCGGGATAGGGCTCGGCGAGATCGAATCGAACCGTTCGGTCGGCGGGCGCCTCGACCGACTCCATCACGCTCGTGAGCCACTCGTTGGCGGTACCCTCCTCGACCGGCGCCTCGAACGAGTAGGCCACGTCCTCGGCCGTCACCGCCCGATCGTTCTGGAACCTCGCCTGTTCGTCGATCTCGACGACGATCGTCCGCCCCTCGTCGCTGACCTGCGGCTCGCCGGCCGCGATCTTCGGGACGATTTCGGTCGCCTCGCCGTACGCGTAGAGGCCGTCGAAGATCCGCTCGATCGCCTGCTCGGAGCCGACGTACTTCGCGACGATCGGATCGAGTGTCACCGGCGGCTGGAGCGTCCCGAGCCTGAAGTGTGGCCCCGGTGGCGTCTTGTCGAGCGCAGAACAGCCAGCGAGCGTCGCCACAGCAGCCCCACCGACCGCCCCGATCAGCTCCCGTCGCGTAGTGCGATCAGTTTCGTTCATCGTCCGTCAACTGTCGCTGGTTTGCGATGGCTTTCCGGCGGGCGCTCGCTTGCCTGGCGACCGCTGCCCGTCACCTGTCCGCTGCACACGCTTATACTACGTTTATCCGCCGTACCATACTGGCGCCTAAGAGTCTTGGGTGCCGTCGCTACAACAGATTGCGTATCGAGATCGCGAGACGCCCCGCTGCGGTGTGCCGTCGTCGATCGGCGTCGCTCGCCGGTAGCGCTGAAAGAAATGGTGTCTGAAAAGCCGCCGTAAAGCGACCGATTAGTACCGAATTACAGCCGGGTGAGGTTCGTCGCGCGCGGACCCTTCGGGGCCTGCTCGATGCTGAATTCGACTTCCTGTCCTTCCTCGAGGTCCTCGCCGCCGACGTCCTCCATGTGGAAGAATACGTCGTCGTCTTCCTCGTCCGTCTCGATGAAACCGTAGCCGCCAGTGTCGTTGAAGAAATCAACGTTGCCTTTCGCCATTACACCCTAACGGAAGCCCGGATCACGGATAATGGTTCCGATACGTTCGCCAGGAGAGAAAATTTCTGAACGAGCGGTTTGGGATTAGTTGTTGGAGACTACACTCGTCTATGTACGGTCGCAAGATGGGGGTCGTGGCAGCGGATACGGACGGAGAAACTCGCCTTTCCTCCGAATCGGAAGTTCGAAGCGGCAGTCACAGTAGCCCGGCGTCGGCGTCCAGTTCGGTTATGACGATCGTCCCGTCGACCAGCACGGCGATCCGGACCGTCAGCAGCTCGATCGACGCGACCGGCGCCTCGGCGTCCCCGCCGTCGGTCGCGGTCGCGTCGTCGACCGAGAACGCCACCGAAATCGGTTCCGCGTCGGCGTCGGCGAGTCGCTTCGCGGCATCTGCAGGAACGTCTTCGAGGACGCCTTCGACGGTAAACGAGATTCGACCGACGCCGCCCGACAGCTCGGTCGGATTCGCCGCAGCGCCGACCGGGTCGGTCGCCGCGTCGACCGCGCTGGACGTCATGTCGTCCGGTAGTTCGACGCCGACGTCGACCGCCTCCAGTCGCAACTCGGCGTCGCTCGCGATGTCGATCGCCACGCGCTCGTCGCCGGCCGCGAACGCGACTTCGACCGGCGTCAACCTGGCGTCGACGAACGGTTTCAGGGCGTCGCCGCCCACTCGAAGCACCCCCTCGACCGCGAACGTGACCGTCTCCACTCCCTCGACCGTCACCGCCGTGTCCGTGACGCGAACTCCGTACTCGTCCTGAACGTCGATCCTGAGTACCACGGTTCTCTCCCCCCCTGTAGGTGACGCGCTCGGCGGGCAAGTAGCTACGTGCGCGGCGCTACGCTCCGTCGAGTAAAAACCGCGCCGCGTCGGGAAAACGCCGCGCCCAGGCGTCCTCGTGGTGGACGGCGCCGTCTTCGAGGACGAACTCGAGTTCGTTCTCGCCGTACCCCAACTCCGCGAGCAGATCGACCATCCGACGGGCTTCCTCCCGGTAGCGCGCCGAGAGGTCGGGACTGTCGGGCATCTCGTCGCCGCCGACGTCGACGTAGAGCCGTCCCGGAACGCGGGACTGCTCGGCCACGTACTCGAAGATCTGCCCTTCCGTCCACCAGAACGCGGGGCTCATCGCGCCCGCGAACCCGTACAGGTCGGGGTACTCGAAGTAGCCGTAGAGGCTGACGAGCCCGCCGAGCGAGGACCCGGCGAGCCCGCGGTGTTCGCGGCCCGCCTTCGTCCGGAAGCTGTCTTCGACGGCGGGGACGACCTGCTCGGCGAGAAAGGCGAGGTACTCGTCGGCCCGGCCGCCCGGCAGGTCGTCGTCCTCGAAGGGGCCGTCCTCGGCACCCCGTCCCTCGGGCTGGACGGGACTGTACTCGGTGCCCCGGTCGTCGTCCGCGTTCGGAATCCCGACGACGATCGCCTCCAGCCCCTCGTCGGCGAGTTCCTCCATCGTCTCGTCGACCTGCCACTCCCCCGAGTAGCTGAGGCGGTCGTCGAACAGGTTCCGTCCGTCGTGCATGTAGATCACGGGATACTCGCGGTCGTCGGTCGCGTAAGACGGTGGCAGGTACGCGAGGAGTTCGGTCTCGCGGTCGAGGCGCTCGGAGCGCAGCCGCTCCGAGACGCGCACGTCGCCCGTGACGGTGGGGTCGTCCGTCAGGTCGTACTCGCGCCAGCCGAGGGTGTCGGTCATTCGAGACACGATTATCGCTCTCCGTATCAACAGTTTCCGATTTTATCGAGGGCGGCCGCGCTGCGTCCGAGCCTCCAGTTACTTGACCGCCAGACTCGTTAGTACGACTATGCCCACGGTAGAGTTCCGCGGCGCGGAGATCGAGTGCGAGGAGGGCGAGATTCTCCGAGACGTGCTGCTCGACGCCGGCGAGACGCCGCACAACGGCCTTTCGAGTCGGCTCAACTGCCACGGAATGGCGACCTGCGGAACGTGCGCGGTCGAGGTCGACGGCGCGGTCGGCGACCGCAACGCCGCCGAGGAGCGGCGACTGTCCTTCCCCCCGCACGATCCGGCCGACGGGCTCCGCCTCGCCTGCCAGACGACGGTTCGCGGCGACGTCTCGGTCGCGAAACACGGCGGATTCTGGGGCCAGAACGTCGAGGAGTAGCCGTCGGGGCGCCGCCCGGCGCCGTCAGTTCGCGTCGGTCCCGGACTCGTCGATCTCCTCGACGGCCCGCAGGTATTCCCGGAGGAGATCCGGAAACTCCCGCCCGCGCAGGTACCGCAGTCCGAAGTCCTCGGTCCATGCGATGATCCCACGGTCTTCGGTGACGACGCCGGCGTCGAGTTCCCGCCCGAGCACGAGCAGGTCGAAATCCTCCCGGGAGTCCAGCACGCCCCGCCGGAGCGCGCTCCGGTACTTGTCCCGCAGGTCCGAGACGATCTGGTCGGCGTCGGTCATGTGCTCGTGATCCTCGACCGGTTCGTCGGACGTCGCCTCGGCGCGCCGGACCGCGTCCTCGGCGACTCGGAGGCCGCGGTCGACGCGGTCGCTCATCTCGTCGACGAAGCGGTAGACGACGTTCGCGGGGATCGACACCTCGTAGCGGTCGGGATGCTTGCGGATCACCCAGGTGTTGAGCTTCGAGAACACCTCGTCGTCGACGTCGCGGTCCGCGAGCATCGTCGTCAGCTCGTCGTGGATCGTCGGCGGCACGTAACAGGAGATGCCGAGCCGGAGCCGCGCCTCGGCGATCAGGTCGAGCAGGTCGATCAGGGCCTCCTGCAGCGACTCGTCGTCCCCCCGGATCTCGTCGGTCAGGAACATCGACGTGTCGAGGACGAACCGCTGCTTGAACGGATCGCCGGGCATACCTACACGTTGGCGGCCGACCGGCAAATAGGTGCGTCACGGTTCGCCGGGGCGACCGTCGGCGTCGCCCCGACGGCCGGTATCGATCGACGGACCGTCCGACGCCGCGACCGCCACGGGCGACTATTGTGCAGGACGCCGTACTCACGCCGGGGAAGCCACCGTGGAGTATCACCGAAAGCTCGGACTGTCTCCCGAAACCTTCGAGACCGTCCTCGACCACGCAGAGCGGGCGAGCCACGAGGGGATCGAGTACCGCCACGTCCCGGACTACCGGCGCGGCGTCGAGCGCGGAACGGTCCTGTTCGACGGCGAGGTCGTCCGCGGGTTCCCCAAGGTCCCCCGGACGCTCGTGCTCGCCGAGGGCGTCCCGCGGCAGTTCGACGGTCCCGTCGCCGTCGAGGAGAAACTGGACGGGTACAACGTCCGCGTCGCTCGGATCGACGGCGACGTGCTGGCGTTCTCGCGGGGCGGGCTGGTCTGTCCGTACACGACGTGGTTCGTCGGCCGCGAACTCGACCTCGACGGGCTGTTCGACGACCATCCCGACGCCGCGGTCTGCGGCGAGATGATCGGTCCGGAGAACCCCTACACGGCCCACGACTACCCGGACGTCGACTCGCTGGCGTTCCGCGCGTTCGACTGGCGCGACCGCGAGTCCGGCGAGCCGCTGGACGTCAGCGAGCGCCGCGAGCGCTACGGCGAGTACGGCGTTCCCCAGACCCGGCTGTTCGGCGTCTACGATCCAGACGACGCGGCAGCGGATCTACGAGAGATCGTCGACGAGCTCGACGCCGACGACCGGGAGGGCGTCGTGATGAAGTCGCTCGACGGCGCGACCCAACTCAAGTACACCACGTCGGCGGCAAACCGCGGCGACCTCGCGTACGCCTTCTCCCTGCCGTTCGACTACGGCCAGGCGTTCATGTTCCGCCGGCTCATCCGCGAGGCGTTCCAGTCGATCGAGTGGGACGAGTCGCCCGCGGCCGCTCGCGAGCGCGCCCGGGCGGTCGGCGAGGCGATCGTGCTCTCGATGACCGAGTCCATCGAGCGGGTCGCGGAGGGCGAAGCCGTCGGCGAGCGCCACACGGTCCGTGGCGATCCCGCGGCGATCGACGACCTGCTCGACCACCTCGACGCGCAGGGCCTGACGATCGACGTGGAGGCCGACGACCGGACGGACGGCGAGCGCGTCGTCACGTTTCTCAAGCGCGTCCAGTCGACCAACGACAAGACCCGCGCCTACCTCGACGGGCAGATCGTTCGGGAGTGATCGTCTCGGTCGCGACATTTCAGCCAGGCGCTCCTGCGGCCGGATCGCCCGGAAAATCGTCGGGGTCCGAATCTTTTTACCCGCCCGTTCCCTATAAGGGGTAGAACTGTTCATGAACGGAAACACGCCGTACGCAGGGTCTCCCGGCATCACGCAGGCGGGCAAGCGCGCCACCGCCGATCTCCCCGAGCTGACAGGGGAACAGAAGCGCGCGCTCCGCCGGGACGTCTCGCGGATCGCCGCCCAGACCCGCGCGTACCTTCCCGACGAGTACGTCGTCGACTCCGACGTGAGCCAGGCCGCCGGCGGTCCCCGCGCGACCGTCGCCGTCCAGCCCCCGATCGGGCACCCCGTCAGCGCCGGCTTCTCGCCCGAGAACGAGGATCTGGAGTCCGACTCGCTGATCGACGACGAGGACCGCAGCGAGGTCGCTCGCGGACTCGCCGCCAGCGCCGCCCTGCAGGTCAAGCAGGCCGTGCAGGACGACGTGAAGCCAACCGCGCGATAGCGACCCGAGTCTCGCTTCTGTCGACCGTCGTTTGACGCCGAGCAGCGGCGTCAGGATGCCGTCGGACGCCTATTTTCGGCGGCCGGGTTCTGTTGCTGTTGAGCTACCGCATCGTGACGCCGTGCGGTGCCGTCGCTCCCGGAGAATCGAAACGCGATAGCGAGAAGTCGCCCGTCCGGCTCGTCGCTTACTTCCCCCAGAAGGGGTCGCGCCGCCGGTGCTTGTCCAGGTACATCTGGAGCGCGTCGCGCTCGTCCGGCGGGATGTCGTCGACGAGTTCCTGTTCGAGGATCTTGGCGTGCTTCTCGTGGAGTTCGGTCCAGAGCTCGTCGCCCTCCTCGATCTGGCGGCCCACCGTGGGGCCGTCGATGGCGATGCTGACCCGATCGCCCTTGCGTGCCTCGTCGACGTCGTCGCCCTCCTTCTGGATGCCCTTGAGCTGGCCGATGCGCTCGGGCTCCTTGCCGTCGAAGTTCACGACGTTCGTGTTGTTCTGGAGCGTGCCCGCGAGGATCTCGACGCCGACGACCGCCGGGTCGTTCTGGCGGAACGTGTGATCCGGGAGGATCTGGAACCGGCTCGGGCGCGTGATGTTTTCGAGAACGGCCTCCTGCTGGGCCTGTTCGCGCTCCTCGACGAACTCCTCGTACTCCTCGATCAGTCGGTAGATCACGTCGCTCTGGAAGATCCGGACGTCGTCGCTCTCGGCCTGCCGGCGGGCGTCGGAAAGCACGTCGACGTTAAAGGCGAGGATCGCCTCGTGGAGCGAGTCCTCGGCCGTGCTGGCGACCGAGACGTCGCGGGGCGCGACGTCGCCGACCTCCGCGCGGACGATCGGGATCTCGGCCTCGCCCAGCGCGTTGGCCATCGCTTCGAGGCTGCCGAGCGTGTCGGCCTTGACGACCAGCCCCTGCTCCTCGGCGTCGACGGCGATGTCGGCCAGTTCGGCCTGGACCTCCTCGACGACCTCGTCGATCTCGCGGTCGCGGACCACGCGGACGGGCGCGCCCGCCATCGCGCGATCGAGTTCGGGCGCGGCGATCTTGATCCCCGAGGCCGCCTTGAGCCGATCGACCTTCTCGAAGCGGCTCTCGGTGCGGATCTCGGCGAGCGGGCGGGGTTTCAGCAGCGCGCGGACGTCGGTGACGATCGGCTCGCCGGAGCTGCCGACGACGATCGTGTCGTCCTCCTCGACGACGCCGTCGTACAGCACGACGTCGATCGTCGTCCCGAAGCCCTTCTCCTCTTTGACCTCCAGCACCGTGCCGACGCCAGGCCCCGAGACGTCGATCGCCATCTCGTCTTTCATGTAGCGCTGGGAGAGGCCCATCATCACCGTCAGCAGGTCCGGAACGCCCTCGCCGGTCATCGCCGAGACAGGGACGACGCCGACGTTGTTCTGGAAGTCCTGAACGCGCCAGTACATGTCCGCCGAGAACCCCTTGTCGGAAAGCTGGCCGATGATCTCGTAGAGCTTCTCGTCGACGTCCCCGCGCACGCGGTCGCTCTGGCGCTCCAGGGACTTCTGGATCGGCGCGTTCTCCTCGGCGTTCCAGCCGGGCACCGTGTCGACCTTGTTCGCGGCGACGATGAAGGGCGTCTGGGACTGGGCGAGGATCTCGATCGCTTCCTCGGTCTGGGGCTGGAACCCGTCGTTGACGTCGACGACGAGGATGGCGATGTCCGCGAGCGCGCCGCCTCGCGAGCGCAGCGTCGTAAAGGAGTGGTGCCCCGGCGTGTCGATAAAGAGCAGGCCGGGCAGGTCGAAGTCGTCGGGGTCGACCAGATCGCCGGCGATCCCGGAGATGACGTCCAGCGGAACGGCGGTGGCGCCGATGTGCTGGGTGATCGCCCCGGCCTCGCCCTCGATGACCGCCGAGCCCCGGACTTTGTCGAGCAGGCTGGTCTTGCCGTGATCGACGTGACCGAGGACGGCCACGATCGGCGTTCTGAGGGAGGATGCCGCGGATTCGGGGGGTTCGGTGTCCGACATGGTAACCACCAGAGAAGGTTGTTGTGTGGAACTTTGCGGCGCAGCATTTAGTTCCATCGTCACGGCACGCCCCCGTCAGGCGGTGACGCACCGAACGCGGCGATTTGGGTGGGCTGGACGCCGCGGTCTCCGGCTGCTCGTCCCCTCCGTTCGAAATCCTTTTACGCGCTTCGGGGGCAACCTAGAGACAACTGAGTACACATGGACGTCGAAATCATCGACGAGGACGAGAACCCGATGTTGCACCGCACCGACGTGACCTTCCGCATCACCCACGACGACGCCACGCCCGAGCGCCTCTCGGTCCGCGACAGCCTCGCGGCGAAGCTCAACAAGGACGCCGGCGAGGTCGTCGTCCGCAGCCTCGACACGAAGTTCGGGATGCGCAAGACGATCGGTCAGGCGAAGGTCTACGAGACCTCCGACCACGCCAAGGACGTCGAGCAGGACCACATGCTCGAGCGCAACAAGATCACCGCCGGCGAGGACGCCGACGCCGAAGAGGCGGAGGAGGCCTAAGATGCCCCGACACGAGCTCTACGACGACGACGGCACGACCGACCGCGAGCAGTGCCCCCGCTGTGGCGACTCGTTCCTCGCGGACCACGGCGACCGCCTGCACTGCGGCAAGTGCGGGTACACTGAGTGGGAGTAACGCGGTAACCCACGATGCGAGTTCTCGGAATCGAGGGGACCGCTTGGGCGGCAAGCGCGGCCCTGTACGATTCCGAGACCGAGGACGTTTTTATCGAGACCGACGCCTACCAGCCCGAGAGCGGCGGCATCGATCCGAGCGAGGCCGCCGAGCACATGCGGGATGCGATCCCGCGCGTGATCGACGCCGCGCTCGCGGAGGCCGCCGATCGCGCGGCCGACGACGAGCCGATCGTCGACGCGGTTGCGTTCTCCCGGGGCCCCGGCCTCGGCCCGTGCCTGCGGATCGTCGGCACCGCGGCCCGCTCGCTGGCGATGACGCTCGACGTGCCGCTCGTCGGCGTCAACCACATGGTCGCCCATCTGGAGATCGGCCGGCACCGCTCGGGCTTCGACTCGCCGGTCTGCCTGAACGCCAGCGGCGCCAACGCCCACGTGCTGGGCTTCCACGACGGCCGCTACCGCGTGCTCGGCGAGACGATGGACACCGGCGTCGGCAACTCCCTGGACAAGTTCACGCGCCACGTCGGCTGGTCCCACCCCGGCGGCCCGAAAGTCGAGGAAGCCGCGAACGACGGCGAGTACACCGACCTGCCGTACGTCGTCAAGGGGATGGACTTCTCGTTCTCGGGGATCATGAGCGCCGCGAAGCAGGCCTACGATCGGGGTGTGCCCGTCGAGGACGTCTGCTACTCGCTCCAGGAGACGATCTTCGCGATGCTGACCGAGGTCGCCGAGCGTGCGCTCTCGCTGACCGGCAGCGACGAGCTCGTGCTCGGCGGCGGCGTCGCGCAGAACGCTCGCCTGCGGGAGATGCTCGCGGCGATGTGCGAGCAGCGCGGCGCCGACTTCTTCGCGCCCGAGCCGCGATTCCTGCGGGACAACGCCGGGATGATCGCGGTGCTGGGCGCGACGATGTACGAGGCCGGCGACACCATCGAGATCGAGGACTCGCGGATCGATTCGGACTTCCGGCCGGATCAGGTGCCCGTGACGTGGCGCGAAGGGGAGAGCGTCGCGCGCGTGCCGACGAGCGACGGTGCCGTCGGCGACGAACTCCGCGGCGCCGAGGCCACGGTCGAGATCGAGGGCGATCGGGTCGTCAAGCGCCGCGTCCCCAAGCGCTACCGCCACCCTGACCTCGACGAGCGACTGCGCCGCCGGCGCACGACGCTGGAGGCCCGGCTCACCAGCGAGGCGCGACGCCGCGGCGTCCCGACGCCGCTGGTTCGCGACGTCGACCCGCGCGAGGCCACGATCGCCTTCGAGCGCGTCGGCGACGCCGACCTGCAGGCCGCGCTGACCGCCGACCGGGCGCGGGCGGTCGGGCGCCACCTCGCGGCGCTCCACGAGGCCGGGATGGTCCATGGCGACCCGACGACCCGGAACGTGCGGGTCGACCTGGAGAGCGGTGCGGAGGGTCGGCCCGACCGGCCGAGCGCCGACGCCGGTCGCGTCTACCTCATCGACTTCGGCCTGGGCTTTTACACCGACGCCGTCGAGGACTACGCGATGGACCTGCACGTGTTCGCCCAGAGCCTCGACGGCACCGCCGAGGACCCCGCCGCGATGCGCGCGGCCGTCGAGGACGGCTACGCGGACACCGGCGACGACGCCGTGATCGAGCAGCTGCGCGAGATCGAGTCCCGCGGCCGGTACCAGTGATCGACGTCTGCGGAGCGCCGCGTCCTATTCGCGGCACGGCCGATCAAAACGCCACGTAGAGGATCGAAAGCGGCTAGCATCCGCAACAGCGGCGTTATAACTTCTCGCCCGCTACTCGGCGCAATGGCCTCGGACGACGACCAGATCGACATCCTCCTGATCGAACCGAACGCCGCCGACACCCGCCTCTTCACGGAGCAGTTCAGAGACGCCAAACTCACCAACAACCTCAACGCCGTCTCCGACGGCGAGGCGGCGCTCGAGTTCGTCCGCCAGCGCGGCGACCGCGCGGAGACGCCGTGTCCCGACCTCATCCTGCTCGAACCGAACCTGCCAGGCAAGAGCGGGAGGGACGTGCTCTCCGAACTGAACGCCGATCCGGAGCTGAGCGAGATTCCCGTGGTGGTCCTGACGAGTTCGGACGCCGAAGAGGAGATCGTCAAATCCCACGGGTTCGACGCCGATCACTTCATCCGCAAGCCGGTCGAGACGGAGGAGTTCATCGACTTCGTGCGGACGATCGAGGACTTCTGGCTCGCGATCGTCCAGAAGTCGGCGGCCGGCGACTGATCGCGGCCCGTGCGTCCGCGACCGCCTCACCGATCGTCGACCCGCGCCACCGCCCGCGCCGGCGCGCCGTCGGCGTCCGGAATCGGGAGCGGGTAGGCGCACAGTTCGAAGCGATCGGGCGGCGCGCCGAGGTTCGCGAGATTTTCGACGAGCACGCGATCGTTCCCGAGCAGCGCGCGGTGGGCGGGGAAGCCCTCCGGTTCGTCCGTTCGGTCCGCAGTCGAAGCTTGCCGCGGCGTCGGATCGACGTTCGGCGCATCGACGCCGACGTGAAATTCCCGCTCCGCGAGCCACGCCGCGGCGTCCGGCGAGAGGTAGGGGTGGTCGAGGTAGCGGTCGGTCCCCCAGTGCTCGCTCCAGCCGGTCCGGACGACCAGCAGGTCGGCGTCGGTCGGCGCCGCCGCGACGGCGTCGCGGCCGATCGGCTCGCGGGCGCCGGCGTCGGTGCAGTCGATCCGGACGGCGTCGAACGCGAACGTCGAGAGCTCGAACTCGTCGAGGTCGCGGCCCTCCGGTAGCAGGTGGCTCGGCGCGTCGACGTGGGTGCCGCCGTGGCTACCCATCGCGAGCTCGCTGACGCGGTAGCCGTCGCGCTCGTGGGTGGCGTGTGGCGTCACGGACACCGCCGGATCGCCGGGGTAGGTCGTCCCCTCGGCGTCGAGCGGTTGCGAGAGGTCGTGGGTCGTCACTGGAGCGGTGTACGCCGGCCGGCGTGCTAAGCGTTCGGACGAGGCGCGAGAACCGAGGGACGCGGAGCGCAGTTCAGTCGTGGGGATGCCAGCGCTCCAGCGCGGTTCGGACGGCGTCGGTCTGTCCGATCACGGTGATGTGGTCGCCGTGCTCCAGCGTGAAGTCGTCCTCCGGGATGCGGCTGTCGCCGTTCCGGCTGACCAGCGCGATGAGGGCGCCGCTGGGGACCTCGTCGCCCAGTTCCTCGATCGTCGTCCCCGTGAGGTGCTCGGCGGTGACCTCGATCTCCTGGACGTCGCCGCTGCGGCCGAGTTCGGTCATCCAGTTCGACAGCGCGGGTCGCTCGATCAGGTTGTCGATAGCCCACGCGGTCGCCAGCGACGAGGAGACCGTCTCGACGCCCAGATCCTCGAACGCGTCGACGTTGCTCGGCTCGTTGACGCGGGTGATCACCCGGTCGACGTCGAACTTCGAGCCGGCGAGCTGGGCGATCAGCAGGTTGGCATCGTCGTCGCCGGTCGCGGCGATGACGGTCTTGGCGTGGTCGGCGCCGGCCGATTCGAGCACCTCCGAGTCGGTGCCGTCGCCCTGATAGACGGTGTACCCGAGCTCGCGGGCGTTTTCGATGCTTTGCTTCCTGTCGTCGACGATGACGACGTTCTCTCCGCGGTCTTCGAGGCGCTCGGCGAGCGCGAGGCCCACGCGACCGCCTCCGACGATGAGTACGCGCATTGGTAGTACGTCAAGTGCTTCTGCGATCCGCCTGGCGAGGCCGCCCTGGAAGACGACCGTCAGCAGGATGGTCAGGAAAACGGTGCCCAGCAGCAGGTCGGCCTCCGCGGCGTACACCGCGTTGTTGGTGTCGGCCGCCAGCGTCTGCAGTTCGAGCGCGAACAGCGTCGCGACCGACGCGGGGATGATCCCGCGCGGCCCGACCAGCCCGACGAACAGGCGCTCGTTTCTGGTGAAGCGATCGCCCGCTGTCGAGACCCACGCCAGCGCCGGCCGGATCACCAGCCCGACGAGGATGACGACCACCAGGCCGCGCCAGCCGACGACCGCGAGCGTGCTGAACTCGATCTGGGCGGCCAGCGCGATGAACACGAACGACAGGACGATCAGCGTCATGTCGCCCTTGAACTCCTCGATCTGCTCCTCGTAGGGCACGTCGGCGTTGCCCAGCAGGATGCCGGCCGTCGCCGCGGCGGCGACGCCGGCCTCGCTGGCGATGGTGTTCGCCCCGGCGAACGCGACGATCGCGCCCGCCAGCGTCAGCAAGCGAGCGTGCTGCGGCGCGCTGCCTCGCGAGAGATCGACGTACTCGAACAGGTACCACAGCACCAGCGCGACGATGCCGCCGACGATCAGTCCGGCGCCCAGCCGCTCGAAGAACAGCGAGAGGAACTGGACGTCCTGCAGGCGCTCGGCGGTGACGCCCTTGAACACGACGATCGCGAGGATCGCCGCCGTCACGTCGTTGACGATCCCCTCGACCTCCATGGCGGCGGCCACCCGATCCCGGACGGGGACGACTTCGAGGATCGGCGTGATGACGGTCGGACCGGTCGCGACCAGCAAGGCCCCGATGAGCAGCGAGATGTCCCACGCCGCGGGCAACAGGAAGTGGACGGCCGCGCTGGTGGCCAGAAACGCGATCAGGGCGCCGATCGTGACCAGCTTGAGCGCCGCGGTCGGCGCCGTCCGGATCTTGTCGAGCTTGAGGTGGAACGCCCCCTCGAACACGATGATCGCGACGCTGATGCCGACGATCGCCGAGAGCGTCCCGGGTGCGAAGTGGATGACGTCGAACCCTTCCGGACCCATGGCGACGCCGGCCAGGATCAGGAAAAGCACGCTGGGGACCTGGAACCGGTCGGCGATCACCTGCGCCCCGATGCCGACGGCGATGATCGCGGCGACGACGATGACGACGTTCGAGTGGCCGCCGGCCTCCTGGAGCGGGACCAGCGTCCCGAGCGCGCCGATCACCGCCGATCACCGCCGCTCTGCGGCGTCAGGCTCGACTCGTAGCTGTTGGAACGACCCACACCGGGTGCAAGGAGGGCCACTCTCAAACCGGTTTCCCATTCGGCCGACGCTACCGGAACGAACCACCGGACATCGTCACGGTGCGCGACTATCCCGCAGGGACATATCGCGATTCAGCAACGGGTGCGGAGCTGACGGGCGGCGGGAGATCCGGTCCGACGCCGACGACGCGAGTTCTGGCGCTGTCACTCGGCGGGCGCCGGCTCCGAATCGGATTCCTCCGCGCTCTCGTAGATGTCTTCGACCTGCTCGTCGAACCGATCGAGGATGTTGCGCCGCTTCTTTTTCATCGTCGGCGTCATGAGGTCGTTGTCCTCGGTGAACTCCTGTCCGACCAGCCGGAACTCCTTGATCCGTTCGTGGGCTTCGAAGTTCTCGTTGATCCTGTCGACCTCGCGCTGGATGCGCTCGCGGACGCGCTCGTCGTCGATCAACTGGTCGGTCGCGGGCAGGTCGAACCCCTCGTCGTCGGCCCACTTGCGCAGCCCCTCGACGTTCGGGACGAGCAGCGCGCTCACGAACTTGCGGCCGTCGCCGACGACGAGACACTGCTCGACGACCTCGCTGGAGGCGAAGGCGTCCTCGATCGGCGCCGGCGCGACGTTCTTCCCCGTCGAGAGCACCAGGATCTGCTTGACGCGCTCGCGGAACACCAGGTAGTCGTCGGGGCGCTGCTGGACGATGTCGCCGGTGCGGAACCAGCGCTCGCCGTCGATCTCGGTGAACGCCGCCTCGGTCTTGTCGGGCTTGTTCCAGTATCCTCCGGTGACGTTCGGTCCGGAGACGAGCAGCTCGCCGACCTCGCCGATCGCGTCGGTGAACTCGCCTTCGGGCACGACCGAGGTGTCGATCCGCACGTCGACGCCGGGCAGCGGCGGGCCGATCGTCCCGACCTTGACGTCCTCGGGCGGGTTCGTCGAGACGACGGGCGCGGTCTCGGTGAGCCCGTACCCCTCGTAGATCGGCAGCCCCATCCCGTGGTAGAGCCGGCACAGCTCCGGCGAGAGCGTCCCGCCGCCGCTGTTCATGAGCTCCAGCTCGCCGCCCAGCGCCTCGCGGACGTCGGAAAACACCAGCCGATCGGCGATCTTCATCTTGAGCTTCAGCCCGAGGCCGGGACGCTCCTCGCGCTGGTAGGCCTGACTGACGTCGGTCGCCCACTCGAAGATCCGGGCCTTGAGATCCGACTCCTGGGCCTGCTCGCGGATCGCGTCGTACATCTTCTCGTACACGCGCGGGACGCTCGTCGCCGCGGTCGGCCGGATCGCCTGGAAGTCGTCGCGGAGCGTGTCGGGGCTCTCGGCGTACGCCACCGAGGCGCCGACCGCGAACATCAGGAAGTGCCCGACGGTGCGCTCGTACACGTGCGCCAGCGGGAGATACGAGACCGCCCGCGTCTCGCGGTCGATCGAGGGCAGCGAGGCGTCCCGATCCGGTCGCGGAGCGACCCGCCGGTAGATCTGGCTGACGTTCGACCGCAGATTCCGGTGGGTGAGCTCGACGCCCTTGGGCTGGCCGGTCGTCCCCGACGTGTATATCAGCGTCGCCAGATCCTCCAGCTCGCGCTCGTCGAGCCACGACTCGTAGGCGTCGGCGTCGAACGCGTCGGCGCCCCGTTCGTACACGTCGGCGAGCGTGTAGACGCCGTCCTGATCGCGGTACTCGGGGTCGAGCTCGTCCATCGAGACCGCGAACTCGATCGCCAGGTCGTCGGCCACCCGCAGCACGCGTTCGAGGTGATCCTGGGACTCGACGACGACGCCGGTCGCGCCCGGATCGTCGAGCAGGTACTCGACCTGATCGGCCGAGGAGCCCTCGTAGATCGTCGTGACGACGCCGCCCGCGGCCAGCAGCGCGAAGTCGGTCTGGGCCCACTCCATGCGCGTGTCGGCGAAGATTCCGATCCGATCGCCCGTCCCGACGCCCAGCTCGCGGAATCCGGCGGCGAGATTGCGAACGACCGATCGCATCTCGTCGTAGGTGATCGACGAATACTCGCCGTCGGGCGCCGGATCGACCGCGACACCCACGAGCGACCGGTCGTAGATCCCGCCCTTGTACTGCTGGGCCGTCCGGTCGCCGTGGCGGTCCGCAGCCGCCTCAAACGTCCGCGGGAGCGTGGTCAGTTCCGTTACGTCGTCCTCGTACTCCCGTTCCGCGTCACGCCAGCTCATACCTTGAGTGTCAGTCTCACTCTATAATAATAAATTAGTGGGATGTTTTCGCCGGTAGCGCGCCTGGCGAGGATGACCAGCGGACACGCCAGCTCGGGTAAAAGAGTCCGACCGACGCTGTCGCGGGATTCGGCCGTCGCTCACTCGTACATCGAGTCGATCTCGGCGGCGAACCGATCGAGGATGTTGCGCCGTTTCTTCTTCATCGTCGGCGTCATGAGATCGTTGTCCTCGGTGAACTCCTGGCCGACCAGCCGGAACTTCTTGATCGTCTCGTAGCTCTCGAAGTTCTCGTTGACCTCGTCGATCTCCCGCTGGATGCGCTCGCGGACGCGCTCGTCGTCGATCAGCGCGTCCTCGTCGTCCGGCAGATCGATTCCCTCGCCGTCGGACCACTTGTGCAGCCCATCGAGATTGGGGACGACGATCGCGGAGACGAACTTGCGGCCGTCGCCGACGACCATGCACTGCTCGACGACCTCGCTGGAGGCGAAGGCGTCCTCGATCGGCGCCGGCGCGACGTTCTTGCCCGTCGAGAGCACGAGAATCTGCTTGGCGCGCTCCTCGAACTCGATGTAGTCGTCCGGCCGGAGGTGGACGACGTCGCCGGTGCGGAACCAGCGGTGGTCGTCGGTGGCAGCCTCGGCGGTCCCGCCGTCGGCTTCGGCGGCCCCGCCCTCGTCGCCTTCGACTGCGCCGCCGTCGGCGTCCGCGGCCCCGCCGTCCTCGGCGGTCGCCGCGGCGTCGGCGGCATCGTCGAGCGCAGCGTCCGAGACGAACGCCGACTCGGTCTCCTCGGGCTTGTTCCAGTACCCCGCGGTGACGTTCGGTCCCCTGACCAGCAGCTCGCCGACCTCGCCCGCCCGGTCGGCGTACTTCTCCTGGGAGACGATCGACCGATCGACCCGCACGTCGACGTCGACGACCGGCGGGCCGATCGTGCCGACCTTCGGATCCTCCGGCGGGTTGACGGCGACGACGGGCGCGGTCTCGGTCAGTCCGTACCCCTCGAAGATCGGCAGGCCCATCCCGTGGTACAGCGCGCAGAGCTCCGCCGAGAGGCTGCCGCCGCCGCTGATGAAGAACTCGACCTCGCCGCCCAGCGCCTCCTTGACCTGGCCGAACACGAGCTTGTCCGCGACTTTGCGCTTGGCCTCCAGCGCGATGCCCGGCGAGTCCGCTTCGTGGTACGCCCGGCCCACGTCGGTCGCCCACTCGAAGATCCGGGCCTTGAGATCGGACTCTCGGGCCTGCTCGCGGATCGCGTCGTACATCTTCTCGTACACGCGCGGGACGCTCGTGGCGGTCGTCGGCCCGACTGACTGAAAGTCCTCCTGGACCGTGTCGGGGCTCTCGGCGTACGCCACCGAGGCGCCGGACGCGAACATCAGGAAGTGCCCGGCCAGGCGCTCGAACACGTGCGCGAGCGGGAGGAAGGAGACGGTGCGAGTCTCCCGGTCGATCGCGGGCACGTCGTCCCCTTTGTCCGGTCGGGGACCGTACCGGGCGTACACCTGGTTGACGTTCGACCGGAAGTTCGCGTGAGTGAGCTCGACGCCTTTGGGCTGGCCGGTCGTGCCCGACGTGTAGATCAGACTCGCCAGATCCTCGGGATCGCGCTCGTCGAGCCAGCCCTCGTACTCGTCGGGATCGAACAGCTCGGCGCCCCGATCGTGGACCTCCGCCAGCGTGTGGATGTCGTCGCGGTCGAACGCGTCGTCGCCGTCGTCGATGACGTCCATCACGACGATGAACTCCAGGTCGAGCTCGTCCTCGACGGCCAGCACGCGATCCAACAGCTCCTCGTTCTCGACGACGACGCCCTCAGCGCCGGGATCGTCGAGCAGGTACTGGGCCTGTCGGGGCGAGGATCCGGTGTAGACCGTCGTGACGACGCCGCCCGCGGCCAGCAGCGCGAAGTCGGTCTGGGCCCACTCCATGCGCGTGTCGGCGAAGATGCCGACGCGCGTGCCCCCCTCGACGCCGAGATCGCGGAATCCGGCCGCGAGGTGGTGGACGACGTCGCGCATCTCGGCGTAGGGGATCGACCGGAACTCGCCGTCGGGCGCCGCCGGGAGCACCGTCTCGGTCAGCGATCGGTCGTAGATCCCGCCCTTGTAGCGCTGGGCGGGCCGATTCTCGTTGCGCTCGGCGCTCTCCTCGAACATCCGGGGGAGCGTCGTCATCCCCGTCACCTCGTCCGAAAAGTCCCGTTCCGCCTCTCGCCAGTTCATGTGCATGTCAACGCCCCCCGTTCATGATAAAAGGTCCTGAACTGGCAGGGCGTGTATAGTTGTGGTCGACTGCGCAGCGGGGTTTTCGGCGTCCGGAAGTGTTGTTCGGAGGACCGCCGATCGCCGACCCGCTCATCGGTTGTCGAGGTAGCCCAGCACGCCCCGGACGTTCATCCCCGTCTCGGCGCGGGCCTTGTGCTCGCCCCAGATCTCGACGAGTTCCGGATCGACACTCTCTGCGAAGTGTTCGACGACCGCCTCGTCGTCCGCTCGCTCGGCGCGCTCGTCCTCGACGGCGGCGACCCACTCCGCGAGCACGTCGGCGTACTCGTCGAGCGCGCCGGCGGCCGGGCGGGGTCCGAAGTGGCCGAACAGCAGCGTCTCGACGCCGAGCTCCTGTAGCATCTCGACGTCGTCGAGCGCCGCCTCCAGATCGAAGTTCGACGGCGGCGAGGTCGGCTCGATCCGGTCGAGCGAGGGCACCCAGATCCCCGCGGCGTCGGCCGTAAAGACGGCGTCGTTCGCGGGATCCTCGAAGACGACCTGGTGGGGCGCGTGGCCCGGCGCGTGGTGGGCGACGAGTTCGTGATCACCCAGGTCGATCGCGTCGCCGTCGGAGAGTTCGACAATCCGGTCCTCGGCGATCGGTCGCGGCTCGACGTAGTACCGCCACTGGTCGCCGACCGCGCGCTTCGTTCCCTCGACGAGACGCTCGGGGTCGACGAGGTGGGGCGCGCCGATCTCGTGGACGTACACGTCGGCGTTCGGGCAGTCCCGCGCGAGAAAGCCCGCGCCGCCCGCGTGGTCGAGGTGGACGTGCGTGACCGCGATCACCTCGATATCGGCGAGCGCGAGTCCGACCGACTCGATCGCGTCGACGATGCGCTCGTAGTTCGTGCCGAGTCCGGTGTCGATTACCGCGGGGCGCTCGGCGTCGAGCACGTACACCGAGCCGTACTCGGGCGAGTCGTACATCCCCGTGTCGACGTAGTGCAAGTCCTCGCAGTTCCCGGTCGTCGCCTCGAAGACGTCGCCTGCTGCCATACCGTCAGTCGCGTGCCCCGGCCTCAAAGAAGTTGGCGCGCCGGAACCCGCCGGCGTCGCTTGGCGTCGCCACACGCCGCGACGTCCCGCCGACGCGGCGGCCGCCCGAGCCGTCAGCCCCGCAACCTTATGGGAACCGCCCGGAAACAACCGGGCAATGCGATACTGCCACCACTGCGGGACCGAGGTCGGGCCCCAAGCCGAGGTCTGCGACGAGTGCGACGGCGATCTGTTCGAACCGCCGGAAGATCTCCGCGCCGACCTCGAAGAGGTCGCCGACGCGGACGACGCCGAAGCCGCCGACGCGGAGGTCGCCGATGTCGAGGACGGCGAACCGAATGTCGACGCGGAAGCCGCGGATGGCACGGCTGCGGACGACGCCGACGCGGCGGCCGCCGACGAGGCGGCGAGCGATGACGCCGACGCTGCAGCGGGCGACGACGGCGACGAGGGCGACAGTCAGGTTGACTCGATGTTTTCTGCCGACGAATCCAGCGCCGATGCCGCGGACGAGGACCAAGGGTTCGTCGCGAAGATCAAGGGCCTGTTCCGGTAGGCGACCCTCTGGTGGTCCGGCGCATCGACACGGTTTTGCCACGCGCCCCGGAACTCCCGACTAAGAATGCTCGACAGAACGTTGCTCCGCGAGGACCCCGAGCAGGTGCGCCGCGCCGTCGAGGTGAAAGGCGTCGACGGCGTCGACGTCGACGAGATCGTCGCCCTCGACGAGGAGTGGCGCGACCTGAAGGCCCGCGGCGACGAGCTGCGCCACGAGCGCAACGAGGTCAGCCGGCAGATCGGCGAGTACAAGCAGTCCGGCGAGGAGGAGAAGGCCCAGGAGGCGATCGATCGCTCTCAGGAGCTGAAAGCGGAACTCGAAGAGGTCGAGGACCGCGCCGACGAGCTGAAAGACGAGATCGACGAGCGCATGCTCGAACTTCCCAATATCCCCCACGAGGACGTCCCGGTCGGCGACGACGAGGCCGACAACGTCGAGGTCGACCGCTGGGGGTTCGACGAGCTTCGCGACCTGCCAGAGGAGGTCGTCCCCCACTACGATCTCGGCGAGGAACTCGACGTGCTCGACTTCGAGCGCGGCGCGAAGGTCTCGGGCGGCGGGTTCCAGTTCGTCAAGGGCGAGGGCGCCCGACTGGAGCACGCGCTGATCCAGTTCATGCTCGACGTCCACCGCGAGCAGGAGTACGTCGACGTGCTGCCGCCGATCCCCGTCAACTCCGCGTCGATGGAGGGCACCGGCCAGCTCCCCAAGTTCGACGAGGACGCCTACCGCATCGGTTCGCGGCAGGACGACGAGATCGAGGACGACGACCTCTGGCTCCTGCCGACCGCGGAGGTGCCGGTCACCAACATGTACCGCGACGAGATCCTGCTGGACGACGATCTCCCGATCAAGCACCAGGCGTTCTCGCCGAACTTCCGGCGCGAGGCCGGCGAGCACGGCACCGAAACCCGAGGATACGTTCGCGTTCACCAGTTCCACAAGATCGAGCTGGTCAACTTCGTCCGCCCCGAGGAGAGCTACGACCGGCTCGACGAGCTGGTCGAGGAGGCCGCCGAGGTGCTCGAACGCCTCGATCTTCCCTACCGCGTGCTGGAGATGTGCACGGGCGACATGGGCTTTACCCAGGCCAAGAAGTACGATCTCGAAGTGTGGGCGCCCGGCGACGACATGGAGGACGGCCCCGAGGAGGGCGGCCGCTGGCTCGAAGTCTCCTCGGCGTCGAACTTCGAGGAGTTCCAGGCCCGACGCGCCGGGCTCCGATACCGGCCCGAACGCCACGAATCGGCCGACTACATCCACACGCTCAACGCCTCCGGCGTCGCCATCCCGCGCGTGCTGGTCGCGATCCTGGAGTACTACCAGAACGAGGACGGCACCGTGACGGTGCCCGAGGCGCTCCGCCCCTACATGGGCGGTCAGGAGGTCATCGAGGGCCACCAGCCCGTCGGCGAGTCCGCGGTCGGCGCCGGCGAGCGGGAGTAACCTGAGTCGGCCCACTCCGTTTCTTTCTTCTAGTGTGTGTACGTCCGCAGGTGGACGATCCGCCCGTCCTCGACAGCATGGACGTCAGCGAACCGGAACAGTTCCTCGCCCGACGAGTCGAGCAGCCGCCCCTGGACGGCCGCGCGCCCCTCGTCGACGAACACCCGCTCTACCTCGTGGGTCGTGTCGGTCTGCGGGCGGTCGTCGCGCATGAACGCGACGAACGCCTCGCGGCCCTCGAACGTCCGATCGGGGCGCTCCTGGACGAACTCGGGATCGAGCACCCCCTCCAGATCGTCGTAAGCGTGCTCGTCGAGCGCGTCGTAGAACGCGCGGACGAGCTCCTCGGGCGAGTCCATGGCGTCCGTTTCCGGTGGGAGGACACTAAAGGCTCCGCAGCGGGTACTCGAAGTACGATCATGAGCGGGCCACATCAGGAGCAGGACCTCGTGACCGCCGGCGCGCCGCTGGACGCCGCCGAAGCCGCCGCGGTGCTCGTCCACGGCCGGGGGGCCAGCGCGGGCAGCATCGTCCAGATGGCCGACGACTTCTACCAGCACGGGGTGGCGTTCCTCGCGCCCCAGGCCGCCCGCAACACCTGGTATCCGAACTCCTTTCTCGCGCCGGTCGAGCGGAACGAGCCCGGCCGGAGCTCCGGCCTGCAGGCGGTCGCCGACGCCGTCGAGGCGGCCAACGACGCGGGGATCCCCACCGAGCGCGTCGTCGTGCTGGGGTTCTCGCAGGGCGCCTGCCTCGCCAGCGAGTTCGTCGCCAGGAATCCGACGCGCTACGGCGGGATGGTGTCGCTGAGCGGCGGGCTCATCGGCGAGACGATCGACGAGGACGACTACGAGGGCGATCTGGAGGGGACGCCCGCCTTCTTCGGCTGCAGCGACGTGGACCCCCACATCCCCGAGCAGCGCGTCCACGAGTCGGCGTCGGTGTTCGAGCAGTTGGACGCCGACGTCGAGAAGCGCCTCTACGAGGGGATGGGCCACGGCGTCAACGAGGACGAGGTCGAGTACGTCTCGGATCTGCTCGCAAACCTCGTCGAGGAGTAGGACGCCGAACTGCGGCGCCGCTCGCGCCGTTCAGTAGGCTTCGCGCAGCACGGCTCAGTACGCCTCCCGCAGCACGGCTTCGATTTCCTCCGTCTCGACGTCGAGCCCCGGCGGCGCGTTCGCGACGAACGAGTCCGCGACGATGGCTTCCGCGACCTGCGGGAACGCCTCTGGCTCGGGGCCGTCGACGTCGCGGAGCCGCGAGGGAAGATCGAGGGCGTCGCGCACCTCGACGACGGCGTCTATCACCGCTTCGGCGGGATCGGGCGCGCCAGGATCGCCCAGGGCCCCGGCGAGCAGGCCCCGCCGGGCGTCGACGCGCTCGAACAGGTACCGGAGGACGTGGGGTGCGACGACGGCGTGGGCCGCGCCCTGCTGGACGTCGTAGGTGCGGGTCAGCCCGTGGCCGAACGCGTGGATCATCGAGAGCGTCGTCCCGTCGGGCCGCGAGATACCGTACTGGACGAGCCAGATCCCCTCGACGACCGGCTCCAGCGTCTCCGCAGTCACCCCCTCCTCCGCGCCGAACTTCCGGAGCCCGTCCGCGAGCAGGCTCAGCCCGCGGGCCGCTGTGGCGTCGGTGACCGGCGTCGCGTTGCTCGCGTACAGTGTCTCGATGCCTTTGTCGAACCCGTTCATCGCCGAGGCCGCGAGGATCCGCTCGGGCGTCGTGGCGAACAGGTTCGGGTCGTAGACGGTCGCGGTCGGCATCAAGCGCGGGTCGGAGACGCCGCCGCCCGCGGCGTCGGTGCCCGCCGGAACGTCCCGCTCGTCGACGAGACCGGAGTCGGGCGACGCCGTCACGCCGGCCACCGCCGAGAGGTCGGCGCCCGCGAGCGTCGTCGGGACGGCGACGACGGGCAGCAGCGATCCGTCGGGCACCGAGATCGAGCCGGTGTCGGCGAGTTCGGCCCCCACCGATTCAGGATCGCGGTCGTCCGCCGAGAGCACGCTGATCACCGTCGCCGCGTCGAGGCTGCTCCCGCCGCCGAGCGCGACCAGCGCGTCGGCGTCGTGCTTTCGGGCGGCGTCGAGGGCGTCGTACGCGGTGTCGAGGCGCTTCTCGGGCGTCGTCTCGTCGAACACGCCGGCGAGCCGGTCGCCGAGCCCCTCGGTGACGGGGTCGATCACCGCGGGAGTGCTTCCGACGGTCGAGCCACAGACCACGAGCGCGCGCTCCAGTCCGTGTTTCTGGAGTTCGTCCGCGAGGTCGGCGGCGGCGCCCGTGCGGAACCTGACGACGCCGGGATCGTACTCGAACCGGACGCCGTCTCGGGAGTTCGGGCTGGCGTCGGGCGGGCTCATTCTCCGCTCCCGCTCTCGAACGAGGGGCCGTCGAACTCGGGGAGCTGGGCCTCGATCGAGTCGCGCTCGTCTTCGAGCCACTCGGGGAGCACCAGCGAGGTGCCCAGATCCTCGACGTCTTCGTCGACGGCGAACCCGGGCCCATTCGTCGCGACCTCGAAGAGGATGCCGCCCGGCTCGCGGCAGTAGATCGACCGGAAGTACTTGCGGTCGACGATCTCGGTCGCGCGCAGCCCCCTGTCGGCGAACGCCTCACGGTAGCGCCGCTGTTGCTCTTCGTCCTCGGCCATGAACGCGATGTGGTGGACCGTCCCGACGCCCATCCGGCCGCGCCCGGCGTCGGTTTCGACGAGGTCGACGACCGATCCGGGGCCGCCCTCCGCGGCGCGGTAGCGGCGGCGGCCGTCGGCTTGTGCCTCCAGTTCGTAGCCCAACACCTCGGTCAGCACCGACGCGGTCGGCTCGAACTCCGCGACGGCGAGCGTGACGGCGTGGAACCCGCGGAGCTGGCGGTCGGCCGGGACGGGTCCCGCTTCCCACAGGTCGACCTCGGCCTCGTCCGCGAGGTCGGTCGCGACGAGTTCGAGCCCGATCCCGTCGGGATCCGCGAACCGGAGCACCGTCTCGCCGAAGCGCTCGGCGCGCTCGACGTCGACGTCGTGCGATTCGAGTCGGTCGACCCAGTAGTCGACCGAATCCGTCGGAATCGCGTATGCGGTGTCTCGCGTCTGGCCGGCGCCGAACTCGCCGGGACGGCCCCCTTCGGTCCACGGGAAGAACGTGATGTTCGTCCCCGGCGACCCGCGCTCGTCGCCGAAGTAGAAGTGGTAGGTTCCGGTGTCGTCGTGGTTGACCGTGCGCTTGACGAACCGCAGGCCGAGCGTGCCGACGTAGAAGTCGGCGTTGCGCTGCGGGTCGCCCGCGATCGCGGTCACGTGGTGGAGTCCGGATGTCGGCGGAGCCATGGTAGCAGTCCGTAGGATCCCTACGCTGGTATGGCTTTGCGGACGAGGGTGAAACCAGGTTACACCCACGTCACCGGCCGGCGTCGGCGCCAGCCAAGCGTTAACTTTGCACACATCCACGGTTCGGTATGACTTGCCCGTTTCTGGAGTACCGCCGCGAGTCGGGCGACCTGCAGTTCGACGAGGCTCGCGCGTACTGCGGCGCCGCCGAACGGTTCGTCCAGCCGATGCGCGCCGACATCTGCAACGACCGCTACGACCTCGAACACGACGATCACTGCGAGATCTACCGCGAGCACGCCGACGCGGCTGAGGATGGTGACGACGCGGGAGACCCCGATGCGGGGGACGCCGAAGCCGGGGATGGCGACGCCGAAGACGCCGAGTCGAACGACGCCGAAGCACCCTGCGCTTCGAGCCCCGACTCGCACGCTCGTCGGGACCCCGACCGCGCCGCCGGATCCGAGGTGTCCGACCGGTGAGCTACGAGGACTACCTCGCGGACGTGCCCCTCATCGTCACCGCGGCGCTGACCGGCGGCGTCCACGGGAAGGAAGCGAACCCGAATCTGCCGGAGACGCCCGAGGAGATCGGCCGGGCCGCCGCGGCCGCCGAGGACGCCGGCGCCGCGGTCGTCCACCTCCACGCCCGTCGCCCGAACGGCGAGCGCTCGTTTTCGACGGAGCGCTTTCAGGAGATCGACGACGCGGTGCGGCGTCACGCCGACGACGTGGTGATCCAGCACTCGACCGGCGGGACCGGGGCGCCGGCGGCCGAGCGCCACCGGCCCCTCCGGACCGATCCGCCGCCGGAGATGGCCTCGCTCGACATGGGGCCGCTGAACCGGTACGACCGCCTGACCAGCGAGAACACGCGGGCGACCGTCGACGCGCTCCACGAGGAGATGCGGGCGCGGGAAATCAAGCCCGAGCTGGAGGTGTTCAACGACGGCCACCGCAACGAGGTTCACGGGCTGCTCGACCGCCGCGACCTCGACGACCCGGTGTACGCCACGCTGATCTTCGGCGGCGGGACGCTGACGCGGCCGCGTCCCCGAAACCTGCTCAACGCCGTCGAGGACCTCCCCGAAGGAGCGCTGTTCAACACGCTCGGGTTCGGCCGCCACCAGCTGCCGTTCGCGACGCTGGGCATTCTGCTGGGCGGCCACGCCCGCGTCGGGCTGGAGGACAACGTCTACTACGAGCGCGGCAAACTCGCCGAGAGCAACGCCCAGCTCGTCGAGCGCGTCGCCCGCGTCGCCGAGACGCTCGGTCGAGAGGTCGCCACGCCGGCGCAGGCGCGCGACGTTCTCGGGCTCCGTGGCGCCGACTGATCGGCGGGATCGCCGGTTCACAGAGCGATATTACAGCTGCCCAAGCTGTCACGCAACTATGCAGAAATCTCGGTGGATTCGAGTGGTAGGAAACGCCTTTTGTTTCGGCTTTCGTAACTGATCGCAATGGACACCGTAACGGTTCAGTCTGTCGTCGACGGCGCGCGGCCGCGAGTGCTGCTCGTCGGGCTCGCCGAGCACGTCGAGGCGACGGCGGACGGGCTCCGGGACGTCCAGCCCGCGTTCGCGGTGACGACGGCGACCAGCGGCGAGCGCGCGCAGGAACTGGTCGGCGAGCGCGACGTCGACTGCGTCGTCTGCGCCGAGGAGTTACCCGACACCGACGGCGTCTCCGTGCTGTACGCGATTCGCGAGGCCTATCCGTCGATGCCGGTGTTCCTGTACGCCGACGAGGGGAGCGAGGAGCTCGCCAGTGAGGCGATCTCGGCGGGCGTCACCGACTACGTCCCGGTGTCGCTGGGGGACGAACAGCCGGCCGTGCTCGCGAACCGCGTCCTGAACGCGGTCGAGAAGCACCGGACAGAGACGGCTCTGGAGGACCGCGAGCGACGGCTCGCCCGACTGATCGACAACCTCCCCGGAGTCGTCTACCGCAGCGAGGACGCCCCGCCGCGCACGATGACGCTGGCCCAGGGCGAGTGCGAGTCTCTGACCGGCTACGACGCCGCGGCGATCGAGGACGGCGGCATCGAGTGGATGGACGACGTCGTCCACCCCGACGACCGCGAGGACGTTCGCGAGACGATCAGCGAGCGAATCCGAGACGGCGACCACTACGAGCTCACGTACCGCATTCGGACCGACGCGGGGACGATCAAGTGGGTGTGGGACAAGGGCTGTGGCGTCTACGAGGGCGGCGAGGCGGTCGCGCTCGAGGGCTTCGTCACCGATATCACCGAGCGGGTCGAGCGCCGCCAGGAGCTCCGGGAGTACGAGACGCTGCTGGAGACGATCCCGGACGGCGCGTACGTCCTCGACGAGAGTTTCTGCTTCCGGATGGTCAACGGGGCGCTCGCCGAACTGACCGGCTACGAGGAGGACGAGCTTCTCGGCGGGCATCTTTCGACGCTGAGCGGCGCCGACGCCATGAGCGACTCCGAGCGGCTCCGGTCGGAGCTGCTCTCGGGGACCCGCGACGTCGCGACGATGGAGACCGACGTCGAAACCGCCGACGGCGACCGATTCCCCGCGGAGCTACGCTTCTCGACGCTGTCGGACGACGACGAGTTCGCCGGGACGGCGGGCGTGCTCCGGGACACCACAGAGCGCAAGGAGCGCAAGCGACAGTTGGAACGCCAGCGCGAGCGGCTGGCGGCCATCAACCAGCTCCACCGCGTGCTCGAAGACGTCACCGTGTCGGTGATCGAGACGCCGACCCGCGAGAAGATGGAGCGGCGGGTCTGCGAGCGGCTGGTCGAGTCCGACTCCTACGCGTTCGCGTGGGTCGGCGACGTCGACCGCGGAACGCGAACGATCACCCCCTCGGCATCGGCCGGCGGCGGAGACGGCTATCTCGACGAGGTGACGATCACCGCCGACGAGTCGGACACTGGAACCGGACCGGCGGGGACGGCCGTCCGAACTAACGAGACCCAGATCGTCGGCGACGTCGCGACGGAGGCGTCGGTCGAGCCCTGGCGCGAGGCGGCGCTCGAACGCGGCTTCCGATCGCTGGCGTCGATCCCGATCACGCACCGCGGATCGGTGTACGGCGTCCTGACCGTCTACTCCGAGCGATCCGGGGCGTTCGATGATCGCGAGGGCGGGATTCTCGACACGCTCGGGGACGTGCTGGGCCACGCGTTCAACGCGTTTCAGCGCAAGAAGACGCTGATGGGCGACGTGCTGACGGAACTGGAGTTCCGGATCCCCGAACTGGAGACGCCACTGGCCGCCGCCACCGAGGAGCGGGACTGTTCGATCCGCGTCGACCGGACGCTGCCCGCCGGCGAGGACGAGTTCATCCAGTATCTCACGGTCGAGGGGATCGACCCCGACGCCGTCAGAGATCTGGCGGGGAAAGTCCACAGCGTCGAGCGCGTGTCGTACCTCGGCGCCGAGGAGAACGAGGCCGAACACCAGTTCGAGCTCGCCCAGTCCGACCCGCCGCTGACGAGCACGGTCGCTGCGTTCGGCGGCCGCGTCCGCTCGGGAGCCGTCCGGAACGGCGAGTTCCACGCGACCGTCGAGCTGCCGCCGGACGCCGACGTCCGGGCGATCCTCGAAGCGGTCCGCGAGCGGTACGCCGACGTCGAACTGGTCGCCCAGCGCACGACCGAGCAGGACGCCGTGACGACCGGCGAGTTCCGCAGTCGCGTCTTCGAGGAACTCACCGAAAAGCAACGCACAGCGCTAGAGGCCGCGTACTTCTCGGGCTTTTTCGAGTGGCCCCGCGAGAACAGCGGCGAGGAGATCGCCGAGACGCTCGGCGTCGCGCCGGCGACGTTCTCTCAGCACATCCGCAACGCCGAGCGCAAGATCGGCGACGTGCTGCTGGACGACGCGCGGGACGGCGAGTCGGGCGACGACTGACTACTGCTCGTCGAGATCGGCACCACAGTCGGGACACCGATCGTCGCGGATCGACGCCGCGGCGTCGCACTCCTCGCAGATCACGAGGTGACAGGCTGGATCGCCCATGTGGTGTGCTGACGCGCTTCGGCGTCAAAAGGCTGACTGCCGGTTCGAATGCGGCGTCGTACCACGGTACGGCGTCGGCTCCGTATCGAAATCCTTTTTTCTCCCATCGTCCGAGTAGGGAGTACGCCACGCGGCGGGCCGCCTTAGCTCAGACTGGGAGAGCACTCGACTGAAGATCGAGCTGTCCCCGGTTCAAATCCGGGAGGCGGCATTCTTGTGATTCTAACCGGCGAGCGTAGCGAGCCGCGTTAGAATACTGAATGCGATCCGAGCGGATTTGAACTAGACAGGGAACGCGCAGCGAAGCGAGCATTCCCGGGCGTAGTTCACAATCCGGGAGGCGGCGCTTCGTGATTCTGGTGTTCGAATCCCGAAGCCGACGCGCGGACCGGCCCACGCAGGCGGCAGCGTTATTCCAGTCACCCTCGTAGATTGCGCGTCATGAACAACTCGATAGCGTCCGCTGAACCGTCCCGCCTCGCGGAGCGAACCGTGAGGGGTCTCGAAGCCGGCATTCGGGAGGGCATCGAACGGGCCGAACCGACTTCTGACGACTCAGGGAAGACGAAGGATGCGTACGACGAACTGCTCGACGTGGTCGAGTCGCTCGACGCGCTCCTTTCGACGGTCGACCTCGAGAAGTTGCCGGACGTCGTAGACGTCGAGGTGCTTCCGGAACTCGTCGACGCCGACGGGATCGCCGACGCCATCAGAGCGCGCGACCCGGACCCGATGCTCGACCTGAGTAACCTGGATGCGGTCGTGAACGAGCGCCGACTGTGGAACTCGATCGACCTCCTCGAGTTCGCGAAGGCGAAGCGGCGTCTGGACCAGGAACTCGCGGACGTCCTCGGCGAAGGCGCTCCGGTCGGAAACGGTGCGGGCTCCGAAGCGCTCGCCGACGTCAGGGAGTACACCTCCTCGCTACGCCCGGACGCGAAAGAGATGCTGATCCAGCAGGAAGCCCAGGCGAAAGTGGCGGTGGCCCGTGAAGGAGTCGTCGACGCACACGAGAGGCTCGAACAGCTGTACGAGTCGAACGAGACGCGCTCCAGAACCGCCGCCAGAAAACGTAGCGGTCGAAATCCGACGGCGGTTTCGATGCTGCCGCCAGGGCCGCTCCCGGACAGCGTCTCTACTCGCCTCTCGACAGTTCCTCCGGGGGTTCCCCGGACGAAAATCGACCCGCTTCCCCGGATCTACGGACGCCGATGGAGAAGCGCCGGGCGCTGACGAGCGGTTCCGGTCGTAGCGAGAAGCCGCGCTTCTACGACAACGAGACGAGCCTGCAGGCCATCGTCGCGATTCGCGACGCGACGCTCGGCTTCGCGCTGGACGGCAAATGGCTGCCCCGATCCGCTCCGCGTCAGAAGCTTTACTGACCCCCGAAGAGTTCGCCTCGACATGGTTCGACACGACGCACCACGGGGAACGCGATGACGATCACGAGTAGCTGGGGCGAGTGGTGGGCGCGCGAGGAGATCAACGGCACCGAGGTCGAGGACCACGTCTCGCTGTGGTACCTCGGCGTCGCTGGCTGGGCGATCCGGACGCCGGAGACGGCGATCTACGTCGACCCGTACTTCAGCACCGAGCGGGACCGCGAGTACGTCGCGCGCATGTCGCCGGTGCCGATGGAACCGTCTTGGGCCGACGAGTGTGACGCGGTCTTTTGCACGCACGACCACCGGGATCACTTCTGGCCGCCCTCGTTCGGGCCGCTGCTGGAGGACGGCGCGTCCGTACACGCCCCGGCGGAGTGCTACGAGAACTTCGACGTGAGCGAGATCGACGAGGCGAAGCGGACGGCCGTCGAGCCCGGCGACAGCGTCGCGGTCGGCGACCTCACGATCCACGTCCGCGGCGGTTACGATCCGGACGCGAACGGGACGGTGAGCTACGTCATCGAACACGAGACGGGGACGATCTTCCACGGCGGCGACAACCGCCCCTGCGAGGCGTTCGAGGCGATCGGCGAGGAGTTCGACATCGACCTCGGGATGCTCTCCTACGGGACCCACGCCCGCAAGCTGAACGGCGAGGGGGAGGTCGTCACGCGGAAGCTCTACAACGACCCCGACGAGATCGTCGAGGCGACGAACGCGCTCGGGATCGACCGGCTCGTCCCCGAGCACTGGCGGCGGTGGCGGTCCATCCACGCGGACCCGGCAGCCCTGGAGAAGGCGGCGACGACGTTCGAGTACCCCCACGTGATCGAGGGGATCGAGGTCGGCGACCGGCTCCGCCTCGATCGGCCGGGCGTCGTCCCGCCGACGCGGCTCGAGGAGTGAAGTCGGTTCGAGCGTCTTCCGGTCCTCGCGAGCGAAGCAAGTAAGGAAGCGAGACGCAGCACCGAGCGGAGCGAAAGAGCTGATCGAAGCGGGAATCGATCGCGCGACGCCAGCGTCCGACGACGAGTCTCCGCTCACGGGGACGGCAAAGGAGCTATTCGAAGTGCTCGACGCGACCGACGCGCTCCTCCGGACGGTCGATCTCGACAGGCTTCCCGATGTCGTCGACGTCGACGAGCTTCCGAGGCTCGTCGACCTCCTCGAATTCGGGAAAGCCAAGCGAACGTTCGACCGGGAACTCGAAGACGTACTCGGCGACGGCGCCTCGATCGGGAGCGACTCCGAAGCGGTTGCGGACACCAAAGCGTTCGTCGCCTCGCTCCGTCCCGAAGCGAATCAAGCGCTGGTACAGCAAGAAGCCTCCGAGATGGTGAAGGGCCCCCGTGCGGCGGTCGTAGCCCAACACGCCGAACTCGAACGGCTGTACGACTCGAACACGCGGCACTTCAGAAACGCCAATAAGCGCCGGACCGCTCGAAATCCGACGGCAGTGTCCTTGCATCCGTCCGGGCCGCTTCCGGACAGCGTTTCGACCAGACTGTCGACGGTTCCGTCGGACGTTCCGCACGCGACGATCGATGCCCACCCTCGGATCTACGGCCGGCGGTGGAGAACAGTCGGAGCCGGGAGAGGTCGGTAGGGGAATCGACCGTGGCGGTCTTGCAGTGAGCCCCCTCCGACGTAGCGCTCCCGTCCATCGTTCCGAGTGGCCGGATCGCCGGTCAGTGCTTCTCGAACCCGTCGAGGTCGCCCTGCGGATCGCCGTACTCGACCTCGACGTCGGTCACGTCGGCCTTGATCGGCCCGCGCTCGCACCACTCGATCATCGTTTCGACGTCCTCCTCGCTCCCCTCGAAGAGGGCTTCGACTCGTCCGTCGTCGAGGTTCCGAACCCATCCCTCGATATCGTGTGCGCGGGCGGTCTCGTGGGCGTTGTCGCGGAAGTGGACCTCCTGCACGTCGCCGGAGACGAAGACGTGAGCGCGAGCCTCGGTCATCGTGTCTACGTCCGTTCCGGACTGTGAAAACCGCGGGGGATGCTTTCGTCGGACGCCGAAGACGGGCCGACGTTAGGGGGTGCTGAACGAGACAATTCTCAACAGACGATCGGTCGTCTGGTCACCGGGACTGCACGGCACAAACAGATCCGAACCGGCGGGTCTCTCTTCGGGTTCGTCTCTTAGGCCGCCGCCTCCTCGCAGGCTTCGTGGACGATCTCGTCGTTCGCGTTCGGGCCGCGCGCCTGTCCGACGACGATCGGCTCGCCGCACGCGGCGCAGTGAAGCTTCGCGTCCTCGTCGGCCGTCTCGGATTCGACCGATTCCTCCTCGTCGGTCGCGCCGATCGCGTCGACGTCGAGTTCGGTCAGCTCGTCGCCGCTGTCGACCGCCTGGTAGCCGAGTACGACCGCGCCGGCGCCCGCCAGCGCACCGCGCAGTCGCTTTCCGTTTCTGAGCGAGCCGATCGCCGCGACCGCCAGGGCGCCGGCGGCGAGGATGCGAGCGAGTCGGCTGCGATCGTCGACGACGGTCTGCAGTTCCATACCCGAACGGTGGGGCTCCGCACCCTTGAAGGTCACCGTCGCGACAACGCGGGTTCGGCGTCCGGCCGCCGCGGCGTCACGCCGCGTCGGGATCGTAGGTGAAGATGTCCTCGATGTCGCACTCGAAGTAGATCGCCAGCTCGAAGGCGAGTTCCAGGCTCGGATCGTAGCGGCCGCGCTCGATGGCGTTGATCGTCTGTCGAGAGACGCCGACGACGTCCGCCAGCTCCGCCTGGGTCACGTCCGCCTTCGCGCGCCAGACCTTGAGCTCGTTATCCATGGTTACATGACCCGGTCGTAGTAGGAAACGGTGCCGAAGAACACGACGAACGGCACCAGCATCAGCCACGTCAGCGGATCGAGCGCCGGCGTCGCGACGCCGCCGCCGCGATCGAGCGACGAGAGGACCATCGCCCCCCAGAAGAACACCCAGAGGGCGACCGCGGCCCCCCGAAGGCCGATCTCGAGGTACCGCTCGTCGTACTCGTTTTGCTTCTCCGAGGCGCGGAACCCCCACACGCCGGCGACGGTCACGGCGATTCCGCCGCCGATCGAGAGGCCGGTGGCGAGCGCGGGATCGGGGGCGACGTCGGCGCCGATCGTCAGCGCCAGGACGCCGACGGTCATCAGTGCGATGCTCCCGTAGATCTGGGTCCGAAAGGCCAGTCCCATTCTATGTAAAGCTAGCTTTCCAATTTGTAATGGGATTTTCCCATAATGTCGAAAAGACTCGACCCCGTCCCAGGTAGATCGCGGTGGTGGAGAGCTACTACCGGAGTCGCCAGCGGATAGCCGCGGCTCGCGGTGATCGATGGTGTGGCCGGTTCCAACCCGCAGGTTGCGTCCCGGCGACTATTTCGGGACGGCCCGATAGAACTCGTCAGTCACTCCAGGCAGACGTACGTCCGCGTCGTGCCGACGCCGTCCAGCGCTCGTATCTTCGACGTCAGGATGCGCTGAAGGTCGTGGGGACGATCCCCTTCGAGTTCGACGACGATGTCGAAGTCCCCCGCGACGACGTGGGCCTCGGTGACGCCGTCGAACGTTTGGATCCGCTCGCACAGTGCCGGCGATGCGCCCTCTCCGGTGTCGATCATCGCGTACGCCCTGACCATCGCGTCGTACTTCGCGCTCCGACGTGAAAACACCCCTCCGACATCTGCTGCCGGCCGCCTTCGGAGTCGAGACGTCCCTGCGCCGCGACGCCGAAACGGGCCAGCGGTTTTCCCGTCGGTCGTCGAACGTGACGTATGGGCGTCATCGGAGACACCGACGCCGAGAGAGTTCTCTGGCTGGTGATCGGCCTCGCGCTGGCGACGCTGGTCGGACTCGCGCTGTACAGCTACATCGGCGCGCTCGTCTCGGCGATCTTCATCTACTACGCGGTTCGGCCGATCTACCGCCGGGTCGAGACGTACTCGAGCCATCCGAACGTCACCGTCACGCTCACGCTGCTCGTGCTGGTCGTTCCGATGCTACTGGTGCTCGGTTACGCCGGCTTTCTGCTGGTCAACGAGGTCGATCGACTCCTCTCGGGCGGCGTTCTCTCCGCGTTCCGCCCGTACTTCCAGCCGTACATCGAGTACGCCCAGCAGGGCGAGATCCAGCAGATCCGGGACGCGCTCACCGGCCAGGGCCGCCTGCAAGGATCGACGGTCGGCGCCGCGCTCCGGGACCTGCTGACCCGGTTCGCGAGCGTTCTGGGAGTGCTGTTCGGCGTGCTCACCAGGATCGTCCTGATGCTCATCTTCCTGTTTTACCTCCTGCGGGACGGCCACAAGCTCCGGAACTGGTTCGTCGACGCCGTCGATCGCGACGAGCGGATCGTCTCGTTCGTCGAGAGCGTCGACGACGACCTCGAGACGGTCTTTTTCAACAACCTCGCCTTCATCGTGTTCACGGCGATCCAGGCGTCGATCATCTACTTCGCGTTCAACCTGGTCGCGCCGCGCAGAGCCGTCGTCGGGACGCCGGTGTTGCTCGGCGCGCTCATCGGGATCGGGACCCTCATCCCGGTCGTCGGCATGAAGATCGTCTACCTGCCCTACGCCGCCTACCTCGGCGTCCTCGCCGTGACGACGGCGAAGCCGATCTGGCATCCCGTCGCCTTCCTGGCGGTTTCGGCCGTCATCGTCGACACGATCCCCGACGTCGTGATCCGGCCGTACCTCTCCGGGCGCAACACGCTCCACATCGGTCTCGTGATGCTGGGGTACTTCCTCGGGGCGCTGACGTTCGGCTGGTGGGGGCTGTTCTTCGGGCCGATCGTCGTCGTCGCGGCCGTCCACTTTGGCGAGCAGGTCTTCCCGTGGCTCGCCAGCGAGTACCTGCATCGGTGACGGCGCGGTCACACCGAGCACGGTAGTCTCGCTGACGACGTCTCGCCCGTCGTCTCTCGGCGAGCATATATACGCTCCGTACCAAGCCGCGGTATGGCAGACGGCACCCTGTACGAGCGGCTGGGTGGGCAAAATGCGATCGCGGCCGTCGTCGACGACTTCTACGATCGGCTCGTCGCCGACGATCTACTGGGTCCCTTCTTCGAGGGCGCTGATCTGGCGTCGCTGCGGCGAACGCAGACCGACTTCCTCTGCGAAGCGGCGGGCGGCCCCGAGAGCTACGACGCCGCGCCGGTCCGCGAGGCCCACAGCCACGTCCCGTTCGAGCCCGAGCACATCGAGCGCGCGGTCGCGTTGCTGTACGAGAGCCTCGACGCGTTCGACGTCCCGCAAGAGGACGCCGACGCCGTCGTCGGGGCGGTCGCCGCGTACGAGGACGACCTGTTGGCCGGCCCCGAGGGGTAGCCGCGCCGCGGGACCGCCCCGGCCCGGACCGTCTCCGTTTCGTCGTGCCCCTCGCCGACGGGGCGAGGAGTCGCAGCCCGACGACGCTTCGCTGTTTAGGCCCAATTCACAACCCCCTCGCGGTCGTACACGAACGCATGCTCTCGGTCGATCTCCACTCGCACACGCGCTTTTTTCACGGGCGCCGGCGCCTCGGCGATCTGTTCGACCCCGTCGGCGTCGAGTTGCTCACCCGGACGGCCGCCGCGCGCGGGCTCGACGGGCTGGCGACGACGAACCACGACTACTACACGCCCTTCGAGGATCGAAACTCGGTGTCGGTGCTGCCGGGCATCGAGGTGACGACCAGCGACGGCCACGTGCTGATCGTCGGCCCGGACCCGCCGGCCGAGACCGAGCAAGGCGAGCTGACGCCGACCGAGACGGTCGAACTGGCCCACGACCGGGGCTGCGCGGCGATCCTGGCACACCCGTTCCGCGACAGCAGCCTCAGCGAGGCCGACGCCGGGTTCGACGCCGTCGAGATCAACGGCAAGCACCCCCGGACCAGCGACTGGGTGCGCGAGCTGGCAGACGACCTCGACCTGCCGCTCGTGGGCGGGAGCGACGCCCACTACCCGGTCGAGGTCGGGCGGGCCCACACCGCGATCGACGCCGAGGAGCTCACCGCCGAGAGCGTCGTCGCGGCGATCCGGGACGGCCGCGTCGAGGCCCGGGTCGACGACTGGCTTCCCCACGAAATGATCCGCAAGGGCTACCGCGTCGTTCACGGGCAGAAGGGCCACTTCGAGCGCCCGGAAGTGACGACGCCGGGCGTCGGCGTCCCGCCCGAGGAGTAGTCGCTGCGGCCCCGTATCGGCCGATAGCGATCAGCGCTGCTCGTTCAGAATCAGTCGCGTCTTCGTGCTCACGACGTCTTCGAGCTCGCGGGCCTTCGTGATCAGCTCGTTGAGCGCCTGCGTGTCGGCGGCGTCGACGATCAGCACGACGTCCTCCTCGCCGCTGACCTGCCAGACGAAATCGACCAGTTGCCACTCGGCCATCCGCTCGGACACCGCGGTCGTGTCGACGTCGACCGCGACGCTGACCTCGACCATCGCCTTGACGTTGCCCGTCCGCGTCGAGACGGTGAATCGATCGATGACGCCGTCCTCGGTCATCCGTTCGACGCGGTTGCGGACCGTGCCCTCGGACGTCCCGACGTGTTCGGCGATCTCGGTGTACGGCGTTCGGGCGTCCCGCCGCAGCACGTCCAGGATCTGTCGGTCGAGGTCGTCCATTGGATGGCCGGTGCTACGTCGGGGGGCCACTTACCCGTTACGAAATTCGTAACTTCGCTTCGAAAGCAAGCTTTATGCACCGGAAGGGCATACGCATATCGTAACGATGGATGCCTACGTAGCGCTCGAGGGCGGTCACGTGGTCGAAGCCCGTGGTCGCGTTCCGGGGAGTACACGCGGCGAACTCGTTTTCACGACGGCGTACACGGGCTACGAGGAGAGCCTGACCGACCCCTCCTACGAGGAGCAGGTCCTGACCTTCTCGTACCCGCTGATCGGCAACTACGGCGTCCGCGAGGACCGCTTCGAGTCCGACCGGGTCCACCCCAACGCCGTCGTCGCCCGCGAGCTCACCGACGAGGTCGTCGAGTGGCTCGACGAGGAAGACACCCCCGCGGTCGACCACCTCGACACCCGCGACCTCGTGACCGACATCCGAGAGGGCGGCGCCATGAAATGCGGCATCGCCGTCGGCGAGGACGTCACCGAGCAGGACGCGCTCGACGAACTCGACGCCTGCAAGGGCATGAGCGAGCACACCGAGATCGGCGAACAGGTCAGCGTCGACGAGCCCGAACACCACGCGGGCGCCGACGGCGGCGACGCCTCCGTCACGCTGATCGACTGCGGCGCGAAGGGATCGATCGTCGACTCGCTGAACGAGCGCGGCGCCGACGTCGACGTGTTGCCCCACGACGCGAGCGTCGAGGACGTCGAGAGCTACGACACCGACGTTCTGTTCATCTCGAACGGCCCCGGCGACCCCGCGAACTTCAAGGCTACGATCGAACTGGTCGACCACTTCGCCGGCGAGGTTCCGCTCGCGGGCATCTGTCTCGGCCAGCAGATCGTCGCCGAGGCGCTGGGCGGCACCACCGAGAAGATGGACTTCGGCCACCGCGGCGTCAACCAGCCCGTCATGGACGTCCGCACCAACCAGGTCGTCATGACGACCCAGAACCACGGCTACACCGTCGACGAACCCGGCGACGCCCTGGAAGTCACCCAGTTCAACGTCAACGACGACACGCCCGAGGGGCTCGACAACGACGAGCTGGAGATCATCACGCGCCAGTACCACCCCGAAGCCAACCCCGGCCCGAACGACTCGCTCGACTTCTTCGATGACGTGCTCGCGATGACCGACTCCGCTTCGTCGCAGACGCCCGTCACTGCCGACGACTGAGCGCCCTCGGCGTCCGTTCGATTTTCGAAGTTCTGTCGCCCGTCCGGCGTATCGGCGTCATCCAAAAGTAGCCCGAGCAGCTAGTTCGTCTGCATGACCGACGCCTGCCCCAACTGCGGCGCGCCATACAGCGCGACGACCACCGTCGAGATGGGCGACCGGTACGAGGGCGCCTTCGGCGCCACCCCGCGGACGCTACTGACCGACTACGTTCGCGTTTGCTCGGACCCGGAGGCCGCCCAGCGGGCCGGCCGGGAGCCCCACGTCGACCTCGACGTGTTTCTCCACAGCGCGAGCGATCTCGGCGGCGGCGCAACGGCGTGACGGCTCCGGTCGACGATCTGACCGCGTTCCTTCTCCGCACGCCCCCAGCGCTGGCGTTCGCGACGTCGCGCTCCCGACGCCGAGAAGGAGGCGACGAGCCTACTCGTCGCTCCGGACGGCGGTGATCGGACCGAGCGGGCCGCCGTGGAGACCGCCGCCGCCCGTGCCGTCGTAGACCCGGACCGCGACGACGTTCTCGCCGCCGAAGTTGATCTGATCTGCCGACGCGACGTAGCGGCGCGTCACGTTCCAGGCGGTCTCGTACCCGTTCTCGGGGAACGTCCCCGTCTGGCCGATCTTCTGGCCGTTCAGGAACGTCTCGTCGACGTCGTCGATCCTCCCCATTGGAATCTCAAGGGCGTTGCCGTCCCACTCCTCGGGGATCTCGATCGTCTTCCGGTACCAGCCGTACACCTGATCGTCTGTGTAGTCGGAATGATCCTCCCAGTTGGCGGGGAGCTCGACGGTTTGCCAGCCGCTATCGTCGTAGCCAGGGTCCACCCACGACTCGTCGTTGCCTTTCCTGAACTGCCACTCGCCGGCCAGGGATTTCTCGGGGACGGTGAACAGCGCCGGTTCGACGTCGCCGATCGCCACCTCGAACACACCAGCGTCACCCGCGTCGTACTCGAAGCTGACGTCGGTCTTGTCGCCGGCGTCGAGCGTGATCTCGCGGCTGTCGACCGCTTCGCCGCCGATCGTCAGGGGGGCGTCGATCGTCTCCCGCTGGCCGCCGGCGTTGCGTACGACGGCCGACGCCTCGATCCGCCCGCTGTCGGCGTCGTACTTGGCCTCAAACTGGCCGAACGTGTTCGTCGCCGCGAACGCGTAAGGGAGCCGGCGGCGGGCCAGTTCGTCCGGCGCCGCGTCGTCCGCGGTGCGCGGCCGGATGCCGACCACGAACTCGAAGGGGCTATCGGGGACGACCCGGTACTCCGGCAGCGCCTGGACGGGCGTCCCGCCGACGCCGCTGACGGCGTGGTCGAGGTTGAACAACACGCCGTCCCGTTCCTCCAACTGGTAGTCGAACAGCGCCCGGTCGAGGTTCGCGACGTCGTGGGCGCTGACGTTCAGGTCGGGGTAACCGAAGGCCGTGAGGCCGGCGCCGTCGCCGTCCGACAGCTCGCTCCACCGGACCTCCGTCTTGTTCCCGTAGTCCTGCGGGCGGACGTAGCGGGTGAACTCCTCGGTGACCGACGAGCGGTAGGTCCCGACCTTCGTGCCGTCGTCGCGGTCGGGGTAGTTCTCCTGGGGTCCCTCGCCGTACCACGAGAGCTCCTCGAACTCGTCGGCCAGCTCCATCTGGACGCCGACCTTCGGGAGCCAGTGGCTGATCCCCCGCCTGAGCGCCTCGTTGGGCACCGCGCGGACGCCCAGCAGCACGTCGCCGGTCCCGAGCACGTGATAGAGGTAGCTAACGTCGAAGCCGGCCTCGGAGTCGGCTCCCGTAGCGAACGTCCGGATCTCGACGCGGGTGACGCCGTCGGCCACTTCCGTCGCCTCGACGGACTCGACCTTCCGTTCGAGGTCGTCGAGCCCGAGCTCGAACCACTCGTCGGACTCCGCGGCCCCCCAGCCGACGACCTCGTTCGAGATCGGCACCCTGTAGGCGTTCAGCAGCGGCCCGCGCTGGAGGTACTCGCGTCCGTCGACCTCGATCGAGGACAGCGTCCCGCGCTCGTGATCGAATGTGTACGCGAAGCCCTCACCCGCGACGGTCGTGGTCTCCTCACCCATCGGTATCACCCCCGTCGGCGAGAGCGACTTCGGGTAACTCCCCGACGGCTTCGAGTGGCGGCTCGGGAACGTCGAACGGCACCTCGAACTGCTCGAAGGCGATCTCGTGGCCGGCCTCGGCCCATCTCGTATCCTCGGTCAGTTCGACGCCGATCGTGAGCCAGTACTCCGCACCCGGCTCGAGCTTCGGCTCGCCGATCGGAATCGTCACCTCGCGGCGCTCGTTAGGCGCGAGATCGAGCGACAGCGACCCTTCCTGGAGCACGTCGTCGCCGTCGGTCAACCGCCAGGTAGTCTCGAATGCTGACAGGTTCGTGAAGTCGAACTCGTTCTCGATCGAGACGACGCCCGACGCCGGGTCGTCCGCCTCGATTTCGACGGGCTGGTGGGCTTTCTTCAGTTCCCACATCTCGGGCTGGGGTTCGCGGTCGGCGAAAATCGTCCCGTTGATGCAGAAGGGACTCACCCCGTAGGAGCGGAACCGTCCCTCGTCCCGGTACTCGTCGAAGTCGAGGCGAAGGAGCGCACCGCTCGGATCGTCGGCGTCGAACTCGCCGGGCGAGAGTGCGCGGTCGTAGATGCGGACCGAGTCGAACGCCGCGTTCGAGAGCCAGCCGCCGTGACCGCTGCCGTGCTTCTCGGCGTTCCGACCGACGTTGACGGGGTACCGGTTGTGAGCGATCGCGCCCGAGTGTTCGGTCGACGCCAGCAGTTCCCCGTCGACGTACAGGCGCAGTTCGTCGCCGGTGTGGACGCCGGCGACGTGGTGCCACTCGCCGGTCCAGTCGTCGGGCACGGTCGCGTTGACGTCGACCCACTCGTCCTCCGGGTCGTAGACGAAGAACTGCAGCGTCTCGGGGTCGGCCATCTTGAGCGCGTACTGGGTGTCGCCTTTCGTGACGAGCGGCTCGGCGCCGGTCCACGGTTCGCGGGGCTTCACGACGGTCTCCAACGTCAGCCCCGGTTCGGTGACGTCCAGGCTCGGGTCGCGGTACAGCTCGACCCAGTCGTCGAGCCCGGATAGCGCGAGCGCGTCGCCGTCGCGCCCGTCAACGACCGAAGGATTGCCGTGGAGCGCGCCGTCGTTGCCGTGCCCGGACGCGTCGGGCGTGATCGTCAGATCCTCGTAGAGCGTCTGGTTGACCCAGTCCCAGACGAAGCCGCCCTGAAGCTGGTCGTACTCGTCGATGGCGTCCCAGAACGCTTGCATGAGGCCGAGGCTGTTGCCCATCGCGTGGTTGTACTCGCCCATGATCGCCGGGCGCTCCTCGTCCTCGTCGGTCGCAATGTCGATCAGCCCCTGCGGGCTGACGTACCGCGGGCCGATGATCGGCGCATACGGCGCGACGCCGCCGTTGTTCGCCTGGTGGTAGAGGAACCGCGTCTCGTCGGCGCCCTCGTCGACGTCGAAGTCGTCGGTACCGCGCTCAAAGTCCTCGCCGGTGACGTACTCGGCCATGTCGAAGTGCGCCGGGCCGAGACCGGCCTCGTTGCCCGTGCTCCATGTGAAGATCGACGGGTGGTTCTTGTCGCGCTGGACCATCCGCCGGAACCGATCCATGAAGGAGGGGTGGAACTGCGGATAGTCGTTCACGAGGCTCACGTTCTGGTGGGTCTCGGCGTTGACCTCGTCCTGGACGTACAGGCCGTACTCGTCGGCCAGGTAGTAGAACTCGGGGTCGTTCGGGTAATGGGACGTCCGCACCGCGTTGACGTTGAACCGCTTCATCAGCTCGAAGTCCGACTCGATCACCTCCGTCGTCGCCGTCCGCCCCCGCTCCGGATCGTGCTCGTGGCGGTTCACGCCCCTGAACTCGACCGGCTCCCCGTTGACGCGGACCTGGCCGTCGGCGATCTCGTACTCGCGGAAGCCGACGCGGTCGACCTGCGCCTCGAGCGTCCGGTTCGACCGCTCCGGGACGAGTTCGAAGCCGATCCGGTACAGGTTCGGGAACTCCGCCGACCACTTCTCGGGATCGGAGACCGTCGTTTCGAGCGTCGTGCCGGCGCTCTCGCCGGCTGCAACCGTCACCGACTCCTCCATCGTCGTCACGCGCTGGAAATCCGGATCGTACAGGTGCGCCCGAAGCGCGTACTCGCCGTCGCGCTCGCCGTAGTTCGCCACCTCGGCGTCGACCCGCAACTCGGCGTCCGCGTAGCCGTCGTCGAAGTCCGTCCGGACGAAGTAGTCTCGGAGGTGGGCAGACGGCGTCGAGTACAGGTAGACGTCCCTGAAGATCCCCGCGAAGTGCCACATGTCCTGGTTCTCCAGGTAACTCCCGTCGGACCAGCGGTAGACCTGCACTGCGATCTCGTTCTGCCCGGACTCCAGGTATTCGGAGATCTGGAACTCGCCGGAGGTCATCGAGCCCTTGTCGAAGCCGACGTACTCGCCGTTCACCCAGACGAAGTACGCCGATTTCACGCCCTCGAACTGCAGGAACGTTTCGCGGTCCTTCGACCACTTTTTCGGAACGGTGAACGTCCGCCGATAGGTCCCGACGGGATTGATCTCGTCGGGGACGTTCGGCGGGTCGTAGGGGTACACGTCCAGCGGGATGTTCCGGTAGATCGCGTGGCCGTACCCTTCCGTCTGCCAGACGGACGGGACATCGATCCTGTCCCACTCCTCGACCGCTGCCGCGTCGTCCGGTGCCTCGTCGGGGTTGAGCGACCACCGGAAGTCCCACTCGCCGTTCAGCGACCGGAAGAACGGCGACCGCTCCCACCGCTCGTCGAGCGACTTCGACGTTCGCTCGCCGGCGATCGCAGACTCGACCGACGGAAACGGGATCGTCGGCACGTGCGGCTCGGTCTGGTTCTCCGCGATCATCGTCGGGTTCTCGATGTACTCCGAGAGTGCGTCCGGGGACGTCCGCGACTGTTCGTCTTCACCGGCACCCTTCCCCCTCGCGAGCCCGGGCAACAGTGCGAGTCCACCGGACGCCAGCGCGAAGTCGCGCCGAGAGAGTTCGGCGAGAGCGCCGGTGTCTCGGTCATTCGTCGTCGAATTATTTTTCGCCATGGATACTACCCATTCGGATCCGGAGCGAGCTATCACATAAACATTTCAGACAATCATTTCACATATTGGGCGTATAGTAAATCATCGGGCAACAAGACTCGGAAGCTCTCCGGTATCGCCCCGCACCCCGATCCGGCGCGGAAATCATCACGAATATAATCTTCAATCCGGTACGTGAACGCATGTCGCAACGCGCATCGGCCCCGACCGGACGCTGCACCCTCGGCCGACCCCTCCCGATCTCGCTGGACACGGCCAACCCGATGAGCTGGCGGCTCGGCGAACGGAACACCGACGACGCGGCAACGCTGGGCGAGTGGGAACACGCCAGCGGGCGCGTCGTCACGATCTTCGAGGCGACGCCCGACACGGCGATCCTGCGCTGCAAGACGCCGGCGGGCCGGGAGCGGTACTACGGCATCGCGAGGATCGACCTCGAACGGGAGATCGAAGCGTTCGAGCGCGCAGACGGCTGGCGGGGCTCCGCGGACGGCCTGTAACTGCGGCCGGCCGTCCCGACGCTTCACCGCGCGTCCGGACTCTCCTCGGCGTACGCCTCGATCGTCGCGTCGTCGACGGCGTCGAGCACGCGCTCGGGCCCGAGGACGTCGACCAGTTGCTCGACACCGCCGTCCGCTCGCGACTGGGCCTCGGCGTCCGTGAGTCGCGTCTCGAACGCGCGGTCGATGTAGCGCTCCCGCAGCTCCGCCAGACGCTCGTCGTCGAGATCGTGGTCCTCGCCGGCCTCGTTCTCGAACCACTCGCGCCAGCGGTCCCGATCGGCCCACTCTCCGGAGAACTCGCTGTCCTGGCGCAGCCAATCGTACTCCGTCGCGACACCCTCTGGATACCCCCGCGCTCGGCGGCGGTCTTCGAGCAGGCAGCGCGCGACGTGCGCGCCGTTGCCCGCCGCGACGATCGCTTGGGCGCTGCGCTGGCCCGCGGGCGAGGCCACGTAGAGCCCCTCGAACGGCGTTCGGCCGTCCTCGTCGGGATACTCCGGATCGAACCGCTCCTCGAGTTCGCCGTGGTGTTCGTGCTCCTCGAACATGGCGTCCTCGCCCAGCGGGCGGAGGTAGGAGCCGTCGTACCACGCCGCGGCGAGCACGTACTCCGCGCCGACGCGGCGTCCCTCGTCGGTCTCGACGACGAATCTGGCATCCCCTGGCGTCGGGGTATCGTCCTCCGGTCGCTCGACGGACTCGACCAGCTCCGGGCGGAGCGTAGAGCCCGCTCGTTCGACGTGCTCGTGCATCAGCTCGTGGAAGGTGTCCACGTCGATCCCCGCGGGGAACCCGAGGTAGTTTTCGAGGTACGCGCACCGACGGAGCGCCGCGGGTCCGCGATCGAAGACGACCGTATCGAGGCCGTACCGGGCGGTGAACACGGCGGCTGAGCAGCCCGCCGGGCCGCCGCCGATCACGACGACCTCGCGGGTGGCGTCGATGTCGTCGCCAATCGACGCCTCGTCTTCGGCGACGCTCGCCGCATCGACCTCGTCGTCGCTCTCCCCGCTCATAGGTCTCCGTTGACGATCTCGGCGACGCGCTCACGATCGAACAACTGCTCGTCGCCGAACTCATCGGGATAGAGGTCCCGGGCGGCTCGTTCGGTCTGGAACAGGTTGATGATCGGTCCCTGGTAGGTCATGCCGCCGTAGATGACGCGGTCGTTCTGGACTGCCCGCAGCTCGCTCGCGACGTCGTGGTTGCGCATGTGCGAGACGAAGTCCTCGCGGAAGCTCTCCTCGGTGACCCGACCCTGCTGGCGGATGGCGATTACGTCGGGATCGACTTCCAGCAGCGTCTCGTAATCGATCGTCCCGCGGCTCGCGTGAAAGTCGGCAACGTCGCTTTCGGCCAGCGCGCGGCCGACGTTCAGGTCGTTCCAGTGCTTGGACTGGGTGCCCTCGTTGATGACGTAAGGGTAGAACGCCTCCGGGGGGACCGACTTCGGGAACAGCACCGCGACGCTGGGCGTCTCCTCGGGGAGTCGGGACTGGACCGTCGAGAGCACCTCGTCGTGTAGCTGCTCGAACGCTTCGTAACGTTCTCGTTCCTGGAATATCTCCGCGACTTTCTCGAAGGCCTCGTACAGCGTGTATCGCTGGTAGTCGTGCCAGGGGTAGCTTCCGGAGAAGATCGTGTTGCCGACGAAGGGTGCGACCTTCGAGGTAATCTCGTCGACGTCGTCCTGACTCCACTGGATCCGGTTGATCATGAAGTTCGGGTCGATCAGGTGTACGTCAGCGTCGATCTCGTAGAACACTTCCTTGTCGGTGCCGTCCTGCCAGAGCTGGGTGAGCTCGCTCTTGTCCACCGAGACGCCCGGTAGCTCGTCGTAGTGGTGCGAGCCGAACCGGCGTCGGATTCCGATCGCGGCGAGCCCATCGGCCTGCCCGAGGGCGACGCCCATGTCCGCGTAATCGCCGGTGTAGGGGAACCAGGTCTCCGGGACGTCGTCGAACTCGACCTCGCCGGCGGGTTCCATCGTCACCGAGTACGCTCCCTGCGCGTCCTCGGTGCTTGGGCCGCCGTAGGTCGTACAGCCGGCCGTCGCTCCGGCTACGAGCGCTCCGCCCGCCATGATAACCGTTCGTCTCGTCGTCTCTGATCGGTCTGTCATATATTTTAGGCTGGCCTAAAAATCTAAAAGTGTTCCGATGCTCCCCGGTCAAATCCTCACGTCGGTATCCCGACCGAAGACGGGGTGGGATTCCGAATCCAGCGGCTGCGGTCGCCGAGCTAGAAGTCGCCCTCGACGATCTCGGCGACGCGTTCGCGGTCGAACAGCTCCTCCTCGACGCCGTAGATGTCCTGTGCAGCCCGCTCGGTCACGACCATGTTCGTGATCGGGCCCTGGTACAGCGGGCCGCCGCGGTAGACGTCGCCGTTCTGGACCGCGGTCAGCTTCTGGGCGGTGTCGTTGGCCTCCATGTTCGCGACCAGCGTGTTCCGGAACTCCTCTTCGGTCTGGGTCTCGTGGCCGCGGAACAGCAGGACGTCGGGGTCGATCTCCAGCAGCGTCTCGTAGTCGACCTGGCCGCGGGTCTCGTGGAAGTCCCGCACGTTCGTTTCGGCGAACGCGTCGCGGACCTTCAGGTCGTTCCACTGCTTGAAGCTCGTCCCCTCGCCGATCAGGTACGGCGAGAACGCGTCGGGGTCGTTCCCTGCGGCCCACATGATCGCGACCGCGGGCCGCTCGCCCTCCGGCGGGACGACGTCGGCGACGTTCGACTGGAACTGCTCGTGGTGCTCGGCGAACGCCTCGTAGCGCTCCTGTTCCTGGAACACCTCGGAGAGCTTCTCGAAGGCCTCGTACAGCGAGAGGTAGGGGTAGTCCTCGTGCCAGGTGTACCCCGTCGAGAAGATGCTGTTGCCGAAGAAGGGCCCGCCCGTCGTCTCTTCGACCTCCTCGACGTCCTCCGTGCTCCAGCTGTCGGACCACCGGCCCGTCAGGAAGTTCGGGTCGATGACGTGGACGTCGGCGTCGATCTCGTAGAACTTCTCGGGGTCGACGCCGTCGTCGGCCAGCCGGACCATGTCGCTCTTGTCGACGCTGAGCCCGGGGATCTCGTCGTAGTAGTGGGTGTGGTACCGGCTGGGGAGCCACGCTGATTTCGGGGGATCCTGGCCCAGCGCGATCCCCATGTCGGCCCAGCTCCCGTTGTTGGCGGCCCAGACTTCGGGCACGCCGGTGAACTCGACCTCGCCGACCGGCGGCATCGTCACGGTGTGCGTCACTTCGTCCTCGTCGGACGTCGGCGAGGCCAGACAGCCGGCGAGGGCGCCAACGCCGGCGACGGCGCCCGCTTTTAGTACGTCCCGTCTCGTCGATCCGCTTTGATCGGTCATCGGTTTTTAGGTCTACCTAAAAAGTTAAAAACGTTCCGAAACTCGGAGATTCGCTACTGCTCGTCGGGCAGCGCGCGGTGGGGCAGCACCTGTAGCTCGGGCTCGTGCTTCACCGTGGCTTCGACGCCGAACACGTCCGCGAGCAACTGCTCGGTCACGACGTCCTCGGGCGGCCCCCAGTCGTACAGCTCGCCGTCGTTCATCGCGACGAGGTAGTCCGCGAACCGGGCGGCCTGCGCGATGTCGTGGAGCACGACCGCGACGGTGACGTCCTGTTGCTCGTTGAGCTGGCGCACCGTCTCCAGCACCCGGAACTGGTGGTACAGATCGAGGAACGTCGTCGGCTCGTCGAGCAGGAGCACGTCGGTGTCCTGGGCCAGCACCATCGCGATCCAGGCGAGCTGTTTCTGGCCGCCCGAGAGCTGCCCGAGCTCGGCGTCCCGGAGGTGCTCGACGCCCGCCATCTCCAGGGCGCGCTCGACGGCATCGCGGTCCTCCGAGTCCGTCTCCTCGAAGAAGCCGCGGTGCGGGTACCGGCCGTGGTAGGCCAGGTCCTCGACGGTGATGCTCTCCAGCGAGTCGTTCTCCTGGGAGAGCACGCCGAGTTCGCGGGCCAGCTCCTTCTTGTCGAACGAGTCGATGTCTTTCCCGCGGATCAGCACGTCGCCGGCGTCCGGCGCGAGGTGGTCCGAGAGCGCCTTCAGCAGCGTGCTCTTGCCGCTGCCGTTGGGGCCGACCAGCGCCGTCACGGCGCCCTCGGGGATGTCGAGGCGCGCGCAGTCGACGACCGTGCCGTCGCTGGTCGGGTAGCTCAGTTCGAGCCCGTCGCCGACGAGCGCGCTGTCGACGACCGCGCCGTCGCCGTCGGTGATCCGGTCGCGCTCGACGTCCTCGGACTTCGCGTCGGCGTCGGTTCGCGTCATCAGAGTTCACCCATGGATTGCTGTTTCCGCATCAGGTACAGGAAGTACGGCCCGCCGACCAGCCCCGTGACGACGCCGACCGGCATCTGCTTGGGCGAGTTCATCACGACCGGGAAGAACAGCCGCGCGCCGACGTCGGCGACGACCATCAGCGCCGGGCCCGCGAACAGACAGCCGACCATCAGCTGGCGGTAGTCGCTCCCCACGACGTTCCGGACGATGTGAGGCACCACGAGGCCGAAGAAGCCGACGATGCCCGCCACCGCGATGGCGGCGCTGGCCGCCAGGATGGCGACGCCCGACAGCAGAAACCGGACGCGCTCGACGCGCATCCCCAGCGACTGGGCGGTGCGCTCGCCCAGCAACAGGACGTTGAGCTGCCGGGCGCCCGCCAGCGCCACGACGACCGCGAAGATCGCCGGCAGGATCGCGATCCGAACCTCCTCCCACCCCGTGCCGGTGAGCGAGCCGGTCGTCCAGGCGATCGCCGTCTGGACGACGCCGAGGTCGTCGGCGAAGAAAAACAGCGCGTTCTGCAGCGACTGGAACACCATGTTGACGATCACGCCCGCCAGCACGAGCCGGACGGGGCTGGTGCCGCCCTTCCAGGCGATGGCGTACACGATCAGGAAGGCGATCGCCCCGCCCGCCGCGGCGAGAAACGGCAGGAACGGCGCCAGCCCGCTGAAGATCACGAGCGTCAGCAGCACCGCGAAGCCGGCGCCCGAGCTCACGCCGAGCACGAACGGGCTCGCCAGCTCGTTGCGCGTCACGGCCTGAAAGATCGCCCCCGAGATCGCCAGCACGGCGCCGGCGATGATCCCGACGAACACCCGGGGAAGCCGGAGGTTCCAGACGACGACGCTCGCGGTGCTCATCTCGGGCAGCTCGGCGCCGAACAGGAACGCGTTCCAGGCGTGGAGGTTGAACACGACGTTCGGATCGAACACCGTCTTCCAGGCCTGCACGATCGTCATCGAGTACGAGCCGAAGGTTACCTGCACGAGGCCGCCGAGCACTGTGAGCGCCGTACACGCCAGACAGAACGCGACGAGCGTCGGCGTGAACCACCCCTGCCGCTCCCGAGCCGCGGCGCGAGCGGTCGACGCGTGCGATTCTCCCATATGGATTTAGGTTTGCCTAAACAGCGGGTTAGGCGTTACGATCCGAAATCGGTGCGGGGCTCCTCGGCACACGGACGTAGACGAGTGGGACGTCTCGACCTCGTTCATCGAGGGTATCGGCCGTTCTCCGTCGTAGAATTCCAACTCTCAGGCGTCCTCGTCGCGTCCCGGCGGCCGTTCGGCCAGTTCGTCGAACCGCGCGCGGCGACGCCGGCGTCGCGCGGCGGTCGTCTCAGCGTCCTCGCTCGCGGCGACGAGCTCGCCGTCGGCTTCGAGCAGCACCGTCGCTCGCTCGCCCTCGATCTCGTCGATCGTCGCCGCGTACTCTCCGTCCTCGATCACGTTCGAAAGCCCGCGTCGCAGCCGCTTCGGTCTTCGGGTGGTCGGGCGAGTGTCCCGTTCCATCGCCGCTCACGCCTCGTCGGCGACGAGCCGCGCGACCCGGTCGCGGTCGAACAGCGATCGGCCGTCGAAGACGTCCGGGTAGATCGCGCGGGCCGCGCGCTCGGTCGCGAACAGATTCAGTATCGGCCCCTGGTGTCTCGGGCCGCCGCTGAACACTCGCCCCTCCCGCACCGCGTCGATCGTCCCGCCGACGTCGTGGTCGCGCATGGGCGCGACGACGGCCTCCTCGAACGCCGCGCGGTCGAGGTCCTCGTGTCCGCGGACGAGCAGCACGTCCGGATCGACGCGTCGGATCGTCGCGTAGCCGACGGTCCCGTCCGGCGCGGTCGGCAGCTCGTCGGCGCTGAGGTCCGCGAGCGCGTCGCCGACGCCCAGATCGCGCCACTGCTTCGTGCTCGTCCCGCGGTCGGCGATCCGCAGCGGCGCGAACCTGCCGGACTCCTCGGGCAGGACCAGCAGCGCGTCGGGGCGCTCGCTGGCCGGCGGCAGTTCGGCCTGCAGCTCTGCGAGCCACTCCTCGTGAAACGCCGCGAACGCATCGTACCGATCCCGCCGGCGGAACACCGCGGCGATCTTCTCGAAGGCTTCGTACAGCCCGTAGTACCGATAGCCGTGCCAGGGCTGGCTACGCCGGCGATTCGCGTTCCCGACGATCGGCCCGACGTCGTCGGCGATCTCCCTGACATCGGCCGCGTTGAGATCGAACGCCTGCGCGTACACCAGCTGGTTGGGATCGACCAGATGGACGTCGGCGTCGAGCTCCCGAAACGTTCCGCGGTCGGCCGGGTCGTCCCCGTCCAGCGTCGCGGGTCGGTCGTCGAACCCGACGCCGTCCAGCTCGTCGTACTGGGCGGCGTCGTACCGGCTCCAGTCACCGACGGCGGCCAGATCGTCCGCGAGCCCCAGCGCGACGCCCATGTCGGCGTACCCCGGCGCGTAGGCGACCCACCGCTCGGGAACCGCGTCGAACCCCACCGTCCCGACCGGTTCCATCGTCACTTCGTAGGGACCCCGGTCGGTCTCGGTGTCCTTGGGCTGCGATCGCTCGATCGACCCCGTCCCGCTGGCCAGCGCGCCCGCGACCGAGACGACCGCGCTCGCCCGCAGGAAATCACGCCGGCTCACGACTCGCTCGTTCGTCACGGTTCAGCACCTCCGCGGGGCGGCGGGCGACCAGCGCGCGGTGCCGGCGGCGGCGTCCGCCCCGATCGGCGGGCGGCGAGCGACGGCGCGGTGACCGATAGGGCACATACCCTGGTGACTCGCCGTCCAGTTTATAGACCCTCTGGATCCATTTCCGTAGAATTGCTACTGTTTAGTTGCGGAATGGTACAGTTTTGCGGCGCTCGCGCTAGTCCGGATCGTCGCACACGTCGCTTCTGACAGAACAGCGGCGCCGAAGCGGCGGCTGCCCGGGGGCTGTGCTGTCCGTCTACTCCGACCCGGTTTCGCCGCTCGCGCTTTCGTTGTCCGTGTCGCTCGCGCTTTCGTTGTCCGTGTCGCTCGCGCTTTCGTTGTCCGTGTCGCTCGCACTTTCGTTGTCCGTGTCGCCGTCTCTCTCGGCAGTCGCTTCGGCGTCGCTGTCGGACGCCTCGTCGTCTTCTTCGTCCGCGTCGACCTCCTCGACATCGACGTCTTTGCCGTTGACGCCGCTCCCCGAGATCACCGGGCGGAGGTTGTAGCCGCCGTTTCCTTTCTTGACGACGTGGATGTCGAAGACGAACTCGACGGGCTCGTCGGGCTCGATCTCGAACTCGTGGACGATCTGCAGCTTCCCGCTGGGGATCTTCACGTCGACTCGCTCGCCGTCGACGATCCCTTCGATCTCGGCGGCGTGAAGTTCGACCTTCGAGTAGGTGCCGGCCTTCAGTTCGCCCTCGAACACGGATATCGCCTTGTCGCCGACGACCTGGGTCAGGTCGACGGTCGCACCGTCCAGATCGAGCCAGAAAAATTCGCGATCCTCTGACTCCTCGTCCGAGTCGTTATCGGGCTCGTCCTCGGACCCGCTCGTCGAATCCGCGGTTTCTCCCTCGCTCTCGTTAGCGTCGGCATCGTCAGTTTCACTCTCGTCAGCATCGGCGCCGTCCGTCTCGCTTTCGTCGCTCTCCTCGTCGTCCTCCCTGAACACGCGCGCCCTGTCGAGGGTGACTTCGAGCGAGTCGAAGTCGCCGATGTCCGCCGGGAGGTCCGTCACGAGCAACCGGAACGTCCCGGTGTCGCCATCGCTGCTTGCGTTCTCGGTCGATCCCGTGCAACCGGCGATCAGCGTGGCGCCCGCCGCGCCGCCGGCCGCCAGCAGTGCGCGACGCGGGATGCTGTGCTCGTCGGCGCGATCGTCGGCGTCGGATCGGTGTCGCGTCATCGATCACGGCGAGTGGCCGATCGACCTAATAGCCGGCAGTTCGTCAACTCGATTCAACGACAGTTCAACGCCGTTCATTCGAGTTTTGGCCCGGTTTCAACGGGATTTGGACCGATGATCGGCCTCCGCCGTTCATCGCCGAAGCACTGACCACGGGCGCCTGAACCGGAGCGGCGACGTCGCTCGCGCGCGCCAGCATTCAGTTGGACCAGGGGTCGATGAGTTGTAGTTCGTACCGAGCAACGTCCGCGACCCGTCCCGGTGCCGACGCGTGGACTTCGACGTCTTGGTCGTGCGGGACGGATCTCGAACCTGAAAGCCCCGTCCTGGCGATCAGCACGTCGTCGCCGTCGTAGAGGTCCGCGCTCGCATCTACTGTGGTTGCCTCGTCGGTATTGTTCGTGACCGTAACGTTGACTCTCACCGAGTTGGTCCCACCGAGCCTGGCGTTCTCGATTTCGTGATCCAGTACCTCGATATCGCCCTCAAGCTCGTTTTCCGTCACCTTTCCGTCGGCGCCGCCGCCGAGAACGCCCGCACAACCGGATAGGCCGACGGCGGACAGAGTCGTTCCGGCGGCGAGGACGGCTCGACGACGCGTGAAGGTCTCTCGGGTCACGAAGAAATTTGCGCCCGCCATCGCATAAAAACATGCTGCGGCGACCGGGCCAGTACGGCAGCCTCGTTCGCAAAAACGGATCGCGACGCCGGAACCGAATCGCTACGGCGGCCGTCCTACTCGCCTTTCGGCTGGCCCCAGAACTCCTGCATCTTGGGGCGCTCGTCGACCGGCGCGACGTCGATCGGCTCGTCCTTGTGCTGGCGCGCTTCGAGCGCCGCCTTCGCGGAGGCGTGGGTCGAGAAGTAGGTGATCTCCTCTTCGACGGCCGTCTCCAGCAGATCGCGGTCCCGCGAGATGATCAGATCGACCTCGCCGCGCTTGACGGCGTCGATCAGGTCGACGGCCTCGCAGGGGTCGTAGAACTCGGTGAATCCTTCGACCAGTTCCTCCCCGGCCTCGGTGCCGGGGTCGGGGAACTCCTCGGCCGACAGGTCGACGACGACGGTGCCGTCCTCGGGGATCGGCTTGCCGACCGAGTCCTGGGCCTTGTCGTAGGCCTTGCCGAACGTGCCGGCGGTGCCCATGACCTCGCCGGTCGATTTCATCTCCGGGCCGAGGCGCGGGTCCGAACCCGGCAGGCGGTCGAACGGCAGGACGACCTCCTTGATCGAGGTCTGCTGGGGCACCTGCTCGTCGACGTCGAGTTCGTCGAGCGAGGCGCCGGCCATCACCTTCGCGGCGAGCTTGGCGATCGGCACGCCGGTCGCCTTCGAGATGAACGGCACGGTGCGCGAGGAGCGCGGGTTCGCTTCGAGCACGTACACCTCGCCGTCCTTGACGGCGAGCTGGACGTTCAGCAGGCCGACGGTGTCGAGCGCCGCGGCGATGTCCTCGGCAACCTCGCGGACCCGGCGGTTGACGTCGCGGCCCAGCGAGCGCGGCGGGATCATACAGGCGGAGTCGCCCGAGTGGACGCCCGCGGTCTCGACGTGCTCCATGATGCCGCCGATCAGCACGTTCTCGCCGTCGGCGACAGCGTCGACGTCCAGCTCGACGGCGTCTTCGAGGAAGTCGTCGACGAGGATCGGCTTGTCCGGGGCGACGCGGACGGCCTCCTCGATGTACTCCTCGAGTTCGGCGTCGTCGTAGACGACGTCCATCGCGCGTCCGCCCAGCACGTAGGAGGGCCGCACCAGGACGGGGTAGCCGATGTCGTGGGCGAGTTCGAGCGCCTCCTCCTCGCTGAAGGCGGTGCCGCCCTCGGGCTGGGCGATGCCCAGCTCGTCCATCAGCTCGTTGAAGCGGTCGCGGTCCTCCGCGAGGTCCATCGCCTCGACGGTGGTGCCCATGATCTCGCAGTCCAGCTCGCGGCGCTGGAGTTCCTCTTCGAGCGGTTCGCCGATGTTGACGGAGGTCTGGCCGCCGAACTGCACCATCACGCCGTCGGCGCCGGTCGCTTCGATCACGTCGGCGACCTCTTCAGCAGTTATGGGCTCGAAGAACAGCCCGTCGGAGGTGTCGTAGTCGGTCGAGACCGTCTCGGGATTGTTGTTGACGACGTGGGCGTCGATGCCGACCTCGCGGAGCGCGCGCACCGCGTGGACCGAGCAGTAGTCGAACTCCACGCCCTGCCCGATGCGGATCGGGCCGCCGCCGACGACCACGACGCTCTCGGCGTCGCGGTCGACCTTCACCTCGTCGGTGAGCCGGCTCTGGCCCTTGCTGGCGGCCGCCTGGCGCGCCGAGTAGTAGTACGGCGTCGAGGCGGCGAACTCGCCGGCGCAGGTGTCGACCTGCTTGAACGAGCGGTCGGGGGTCGTGGCCTCGACGGCGTCGATCTCCCCGCCGTCGGCGCGGGGGAGGCTGGAGGCCTCGCTGGCCTCGACGCCGGCGGCGATCTGGCCGTCCGTGAAGCCGATCTCGGCGGCGCCGTCGAACTCGCCGTCCTGTGCGGCCTCGGCCGCCTCGGCGACGTTCTGGTAGCGCTCGACGTACCACTCGTAGATGTTCGTGAAGTCGACGACCTCGTCGACGGTGTAGCCGCGCTCGAACGCCTCGAACATCGCGTAGGGGCGATCCGGCGTCGGCGTCTCCAGGTAGTCCGCTTCGAGCTCCTCGTCCGAAATCTCGTCCCAGTCGGCCTCCGGCTCGTACTCGCTGGAGCGAAGCGCCTTCAACAGGGATTCCTCGAAGGTGCGGCCGATCGCCATCGCTTCGCCCGTCGACTTCATGGCGGTGCCCAGCTCGAACTCCACGTCGTCGAACTTGTCCTTGGGCCAGCGGGGCACCTTGGTGACGACGTAGTCGATCGCGGGCTCGAACGCGGCGGTCGTCTCGCCGGTGATCTCGTTTTCGATCTCGTGGAGGCGCTTGCCGAGCGCGACCTTCGCGGTGACGCGGGCGATCGGGTAGCCTGTCGCCTTCGACGCCAGCGCGGAGGACCGCGAGACGCGGGGGTTGACCTCGACGACGCGGTACTCGCCGCCGGGCGTGCCGTCGTCGCGCCAGGCGAACTGGATGTTACAGCCGCCCTGGATCCCCAGGTCGCGGATCACCTTCAGCGCGGAGTCGCGCATCTCCTGGTGGCCCTCGTCCGGGATGACCTGCGAGGGCGTCACGACCGTGGACTCGCCGGTGTGGATCCCCATCGGGTCGATGTTCTCCATGTTGCAGATGATGATACAGGAGTTGTCGGCGTCCCGCATCACCTCGTACTCGAGTTCGACCCAGCCGGCGATCGACTCGGTGATCAGCACCTCGTCGTTGCGCGAGAGGCGCAGGCCCTTGCGGACGCGCTCGACGAGCTCGTCGAACTCGTCGACGACGCCGGAGCCGGAGCCGCCCAGCGTGTAGGTCGTCCGGGCGATCACGGGCAGGCCGCCGACGTGATCGACGGCCTCTTGCACGCGCTCTTCGAGGTCCGCCTCGGTCAGCTCGGCGACCGCCTCGTCCTCGTCGAGGTCGATCGTCGTCGAGCGGGCGACCGGCTCGTCGAGCTCCTCCATGCGCTGGCGGAACAGCTCGCGGTCCTCGGTCGCGTAGATCGTGTCCAGCGGTGTCCCCATAATCTCGACGTCGTGCTCCTCGAGGACGCCTTCCTCGGCCAGCTCCGCGGTGACGTTCAGGCCGGTCTGCCCCCCGAGACCGGCGATGACGCCGTCGGGCTGTTCTTTCCGGATGATCTCGGCGATCGCCTCGGTGGTGATCGGCTCGATGTAGACCTCGTCGGCCATCTCCGGGTCGGTCATGATCGTCGCCGGGTTGGAGTTGACCAGCACGACCTCCGCGCCCTCCTCCTGCAGCGCGCGGCAGGCCTGGGCGCCCGAGTAGTCGAACTCCGCGGCCTGCCCGATCTGAATCGGGCCGCTCCCGATGAGCAGGATCTTGCGGTCTTCCTCCGCCGGGTCGGTTGTCCCGTCGCTCGTCATTTCTATCTACCCAGAATCCGCACATCGTAATAAGCCCGGCGATAGATTACGAAGAGCGAAATGGAATTTCGAAATTCGTACTCCGATCGGGATCGTCGGCGTCCGCCGCGCAGGCGCCCGTACGTGAGAATTGAAGGTTTCAGGCCCTGACGATCGTGTGATTGGCTTTCACACTGTCGATCCGGCGGGAGCCGGCCGTCGCGGGGGTCCCGGTTTCGCTTCTGCTCGGGTGATGACTGGTGGCGCCTTTCGATCGAAGTGGTCGGAGTCGCGATAGAACGAGGTGCGGCGCGTCCCGAGACCCCGCTGGTCGTCGCGACGGCGTCGGTCGCTTCTGCGGGTCGATACCGTCGGTCGGCGTCGCGACGCCCGATCAGATCACAGCTCGTACCGGTAGGGCTGCGTCCGGTGGACCTCCACGTCGCCGCGCCGGGCTTCCCGGCCGAGCACGGTCGCGATGCGGTGAGCACTCTCGAACTCCACGCCGCGCTCGTCTAGCACCCGCAGAATTTCCCGGGCCGTCATCGGTTCGTCGACGTCCGCGTCGTCGAGTGCGTCCTTGATGCGCTCGTACTCCCCCCGAGCGTACATTGCTGTACCGGATATTGTTGCCGCACGCCCATAAACCTGCGTCGTGCGCGCGTCAGACGCGCTATCGTCGGGCGCCTACAGCGCGGCGTCGTGCTCGCTCTCGAAGTTCCGAAGCGTGAAACGCTTCGGTGTTCCGCTCGCTTTCGCTCGCGGAACTCCCGCTGTGCGAGACTTCTTCGCTCGCACTCGCCGCCTACAAGGCGGCGTCGTGCTCGCTCTCGAAGTCTCGTTGCGCGCGGTACTGCTCGACGAACTCGGCGACGTCGAACTCCAGCATCTGCTCTTCGAACTCGCTGGCCGCGGCGTCGCTGTCAGCGTGACTGATCGCGTGGTCCATCAGTTCGACGAGCAGTTCGACGACGATCTCGTGGAGGCGCCGGGAGTCGAAGTCGGTCACCCACAGCAGGCCGTAGCCGACGTTACCGTCGTCGCTCTTGTCGGCGCTGACGATCTGCTCGGGGAACTCCTCCATCACGACGCCCATGACGTGGGGCGTCCCGAACTCCTCGAACTCGTCGTCGGTCTCGATCGTCTCCCGCAGCATCTCGACGAGCGATTCGGGGACGAACCGCGACGGCGGGTGGACGTCCATCACGACCGCGTGGGACGATCCGCAGTCGCAGCTGTACTCCCGCACGCCGAGGTCCAGCGACCGGGGGTCGACCGACTCGCCGCAGGGCAGCGACAGCTCGTCGCTCGCTCCGCCCGGGACGCGCGGCTCAGGCATGGTCGTCGGTTGGCGGTCGGGCCGAATAAACTCCGCGTCTCGGCGCCGCTCGTGCCGGGCGGCCGTTACGCTTTCGTCCGGCGGCCCGGCCCGGCGACGTTAGCGATCGCGTCGTCCTCGGCCGTCCGATCGGTATCGCCGGACGCTGCGGGGAGTTCGACGACGAACGTCGTCCCGTCCGTCCCGGTCTCGGCGATCTCGACCGAACCGCCGTAGCGACGCACCAGCGTGTCCACGATGACGAGCCCCAGCCCGTGGTCGGGGCTCCCGCTGCTTTCGGGCTCGAACGGCGCCTCGCGGTTCTCCGGCGGGATGCCGGGCCCGTTGTCCGCGATCCTGACCGTCGCGACGTCCTCGGCGGACGCGACGGAGACCGCGACCCTGGGCGTCGCGCTGTCGTTGTGCTCGACCGCGTTCGAGAGCAGGTTCGTGAAGGCGCGCTTGAGCAGCGGATCCGCGAGTACGGTGATATCTTCGGGGGCCGAGAGCTCGGTCTCGATGCCTTCGTGTCGGCGCCGGAGCTTCCGCAGTTCGTCGTCGAGCAGCGCGTTCAGGTCGACGGGTTCGAGGTCCGCGGTGTGTTTTGCTGCGTCGAGCAGGATGCGGACGTCCTGTAGCGTGCAGCTCAGCTCGTCCGTTTCGCTCCGGATGATTTCCACGTGCTTGCGGGCCGAATTCCCGAGATCGTGCGTTTCCACGAGCGATTCGGCGTACCCGTCGATGACGTTCGCGGTGTTCAACACCTCGTGGCGGAGCAGGCTGTTGAGGTAGTCGAGCAGTTCCCGACGCTCCCGCAGCTCCTGGGCGCGCACCGACGCGCGCTGGGCGGCCAGCTCGCGCTCGATGGCGCGGGCTTCGAAGACGCCGATGAGCAGCCCCGTCCCGCAACCGAGGCAGATCGCCCACCGGAGCCAGCCGATCAACACCGCGATCGTCGGCGGCGGTATCGACGCCATCAGCCCGATGTTCACGAGTACGAAGGCGGCGCCGCCGCCGACGCACCACCAGCCGACGCGGCCGTACCGTTCGGCGGAGAGCGCGGAGCGCCGGAGCCAGTACCCCGCGCCCGCGATCCCGACGAGGAACGGGATCGAACTGGCGACGCCGACGAGAAATACGAGATGGATCGGCTCCGGGCGGAGTACGACGTTGATTACTTCTCCCACCAACAGTGCGGCGAGCATGATGACGAGGCCGAACAGGGCGCGCGGCAGCCGCTCGGCCAGCACTCCGGCGTTCGAACTCGGCACGTCGGACGCGTCGGTCACTCAGGGTCCACCTTGCTTCGTATCATGCGCCTCTCCGCGGCGACAAGTTTGTATCGGCCAGACCGGTTCGCCGAGACGAGTCGTTCGAGGCGACGCGCTCGACGCCGCCGCTACCCGGTCGGGTGTCACCACTGGACGGTCACTTCGATCGGCCGGTGCAACGGTACGTCGGCTCCTCAAAAATCGAGGTGTCGGCGGTGTCGATCCTCGGTACCTACGACACGGAAGTTTCGACGAGGTTGAGATCAGTGCTGAAGTAGCTCGCGTCGTCGCCGAACTCCACCGAGTCGTCCTGTTCGACGCTGCTCGTGGTGAACATGTAGGCGTAGATGGAACTGTCCTCGATCTCGTAGCTCACGACGTAGCCGTTGTAGTCGGAAGGGTTGTCGATCTCGGGGATGCCCTCGTCCTCCGGGCCGTCGAGGATGTTGACCGTCGTCGATTGCTGGAGCTGGGTCGTGACGTTAGCCGTCACTCCCGGATAGAAGTCGTACGCGAACAGTATCGCCGTTTGATTGTCTTGTTGGACCATTGGTTGTTGCGTGGTTCAGAGTAGTTAGCTGCCTGACTGGTTACCGCCGCCGGACTCGTTGCTGCCGCCCCCGGTATCGCCGCCGTTGCCGCCGCCTCCGCCCCCGCCGGCCGACGCCGATGTTTCGACGAGGTTCAGATCGGTGCTGAAGTAGCTCGCGTTGTCGCCGAACGTGAGGGTGTCGTCCTGCTGGATGTTCCCCGTCGTGAACATGTACGCGTAGATCGAGTTCCCTTCGAGGTCGTAGCTCACGACGTAGCCGTTGTAGTCGGAAGGGTTGTCGATCTCGGGGATGCCCTCGTCCTCCGGGCCGTCGAGGATGTTGACCGTCGTCGACTGCTGGAGCTGGGTCGTGACGTCGAAGCTCACCCCCGGATAGTAGTCGTAGGCGAACACGATCGCGGTCTGGCTGTCTTGTTGGACCATTGGTGATCTGGTTGAGTTCTGAGGTTAGTTGCCGCCGCCGGTTTCGTTGCCGCCAGTGGCTCCGCCGCCGCCACCGCCGCCACCGCCGCCGTTCATTCCTCCGCCGGATTCGTTGCCGCCGCCGGTAGCTCCGCCGTTGCCGCCGTTGCCGCCTCCGCCGCCGCTACTTTCGGCGGACGACTCGATCAGGTTCAGGTCGGTGCTGAAGTAGCTCGCCTGATCCTGACTGAACATGTACGTCGAGTCCGTCTGGAGCTGCTGCGTCGAGAAGGCGAAGGAGTACGTCGGCGTGTCGCCGACGTCGTAGTGGATCACGTACCCATTGTAATCGCTGGGGTTGTCGATCTCGGGGATCCCGTCGTCGTCGGGACCGTTGAGGATGTCCACGGTGACGGACTCCTGGAGCGAGGCGTCGACCATGAAGTCGACGCCGGGGTAGAAGTCGTACGCGAAGGCGAGGGCGGTTCCGCCCTGCTGTCCGCCACCATCTTGCTGTGCTGAGACGACACTGCTGGCTCCGAGGCCGCCGATCGCGCCGGCCGCGCCGACCGCTTTCACGAAGTCGCGGCGGTTCGGACCCAGATAGCTCTGTTCGTTGCTGTTTTCTTCGGTCATCGTTGCTCACGCCCTTGTGAGGGCAAGCAGTACCAGAACTCGCAAGGGTAAATAGCGAAAACACCGTTTACGGGGGTACTGAGCGTCTATAGCGGGATGTATGGCCAGTAAGGTTGCCGGTGGAGGGTCGAATAATTGCTACAGGTTCGCTGGGTGAGCGATCCGTGCGGCGACACGACTCGCGACCCCTCACTGGATGCGACTCTCGGCGACTCGCTGATACACGGGAGATTCTCGCCATCGCAGTCAGTCCGGACTTATCGACCCGTATTCGGAAATTCGTGCGAGTGCGCGTCCTGATGTTCGATCGGTAGGACCGATCGGCAGCCCATTTGCGTGGGATTTCGACGCTTTCTCGCGATAACGATTCGAGTAGTGTTTGGCGGGCGGTCACTCGTGCCGGATTACGCGTCGACACTATTATTTGAAATATGCCGAATACGATCGGAGATATTGGATCGTCTGTGAGGATAAAACGGGTGACAGTCTTGTAAAAATACTTGTTGTCCAGCCTCCACAGTGCATATGTCGTTGGTTATGATAGCTGCGGACGGCGGACGCCTCGCACCGCGACCGAACGGCGCCGCGGGGCGTCCGCCACGAGTAGCTCTCATGTGACGCCGAGGCGCCGTTCGCTCCCGGGGAGGCGGCACCGCTGTGGCCGCCTCCGAACGGGAGTGATCGCCAAACGGCAACTCACTTACCCGGCCCGTTCCAACCCGCCCGCATGGAACGACGGGAGCCGCCACAGACCGACGAGGGCTGGTACGTCCTTCACGACCTGCGCACGATCGACTGGGACGCCTGGCGGACGGCGTCCGAGCGCGACCGCGAACTGGCGATCGACGACGGCGTCGAGTTTTTGAACGCCGCCGAGAGCCTCGACGACGCCGAGGCGGGCGCGTCGGCCGTCTTCAGCGTCTTCGGCCACGAGGCCGACCTCCTGATTCTGCACCTCCGGCCGACGATCCGCGAGCTCGACACCCTGGAGCGCCGGTTCGAGCAGACCGCGTTCGCCGAGTTCACCGAGCGCACGAACTCCTATCTCTCGGTGACCGAGGCCTCGGGCTACACCGGAGCCGAGGCGTACTTCGACCCCGAGCAGGAGGCCGATCCGGGCATCACGAACTACATCGAGTCGCGGCTCTACCCCGATCTGCCCGACGCCGAGTTCGTCAGCTTCTACCCGATGGACAAGCGCCGCCAGCCAGAGCAGAACTGGTACGATCTCTCCTTCGAGGACCGCGCCGACCTGATGTCGGGCCACGGCGATATCGGCCGGAGCTACGCGGGCAAGGTCAGCCAGATCATCTCCGGCAGCGTCGGCCTCGACGACTTCGAGTGGGGCGTCACCCTCTTTGCGGACGACCCGACCGACGTCAAGGACCTGCTCTACGAGATGCGCTTCGACCCCTCCTCCTCGAAGTACGCCGAGTTCGGGCCGTTCTTCTCGGGCCGGCGCTTCCCGCCGAGCGATCTCGGCGCTCTGCTTGCCGGCGAGCCGGTCCCGACCGACGAGGACGCGTTCGGCGCCGGCGCCGACGAGGACCTGCTCGCGGAACTCGAACGCTTCGGCGTCGACGCCGACGCGGCGCCCGCCGGCGCGAACGGGCTAGTCTTTTCCTCTGAGGCCGACGTCGAGACCGTCAGCGAGGAGGTCGAGGGTTTGCGCGGGAACTTCGAGCACTACGACACGCACGTGCTGACCGAGGTGTACGAGGACGATGGCGGCGCTGCGATCGTCAGCGTCTGGGAGACCGAAAGCGCCGCTAATACCGCCGCCGGATTCCTCGAAGAACTGCCGGGCGTCACCGACTACCGACAGGGATCGCTCGGCGGCGCGGGCGACGCCGAAGGCGGGGCTGGAGAGAGCGACGTCGGTCACCCCGGCGGCGACGCCGACGCGAGCGGCCACCCCCACGGCGACGACGATGCCGATTCGGGCGACCACCCCCACGGCGACGACGATGCCGATTCGGGCGACCACCCCCACGGCGACGACGCAGCCGCGCACGAAGCCGACCCCGAGCGCGCAGCCCCCTCCCACGGGAGCGACGGCGAGGCCGACATCCGCGGGGAGCTGGAGGAACGCGGCATCTACGGCGGCCAGCCCCACGGCGAGGACGTGTACGCGCTCGTGCTGTACTCCGAGGCCGCCCCCGACGAGCTCTCCGAGGAGGTCGAGAGCCTCAGCGACGGCTTCGACCGCTACGACTCCCACGTCAAGACCGCGGTCTACGAGGCCGCGCCCGAGGACGCTCACCCGGCGGTCGTCAGCATCTGGGAGAACGAGGACGCGGCCGGCACCGCCGGCGGCTACCTCGAGGACCTGCCGGGGATCGTCCGGCAGGCCGGCGACGAGCCGGAGGACGAGTCCACGTTCGGAACGATGGGGATGTTCTACACGGTCAAGCCGGAGTACCGCGACGACTTCGTCGAGCGGTTCGGCACCGTGGGCGAACTGCTCGCGGACATGGAGGGACACCGCCGGACCGACCTCTACTCGAACAGCGAGGACGAGAACGACATGTTCATCGCCAGCCGCTGGGAGTCCCGCGAGGACTGCATGGACTTTTTCCGCAGCGACGCGTTCGTCGACACCGTCGACTGGGGGCGGGACGTGCTCGACGGGCGGCCGCGACACGTCTTCCTGGCCTGAGCGCGCTCTTCGATAGTGGACCTCCGTTGATTTCGCGGTTGTACGCTGAACACAAGCGATTTTTTTGATCCGCCCGAGCACCCGGTATGGACGATGGCCTGTACGACCGTCTCGACGTCGCCCTGTTGCTGTTGAGTCTGCTCGCTTCGGCATCTCTCTGGATCGCGTTCGTCGTTCTCGGCCCCGCACACCTCCTCGTCATCGGCGTCGGCTGGCTCGTGATCGGCCGAACCGCGTTCTATCTGATCGGCGACGCTCGGTGATCGGGCTGCGAGTCGGCCTGACACTACGACGAAAGCGCGGCTGGCGAGCCGGGTGGCGGTGCAATCCGTGTGTTCGCCCGAGTCGGGCGATCGGGTACGACGGACGTCGCGCGAGAAGAAAGCGATAGCTGTCCAGGCTGGCGGGTCGGGCCGGATCGGCCCTACGAGCCCCAGAAGTTGTCGCGGCTGCCAAGCCGCTCGCGGTCGGGGCCGCGGCCCCCGCCGCTGTCGTCTTCGGCGTCGTCTGCGTCCTCGGCGTCGGCGTCGTCTGCGTCCTCGGCGTCGGCGTCGTCTCCGGCGTCGCCCTCGGTGTCGGCGTCCTCGAGGTCCTCGTCCATCGGGAGGCGCTCTAACTCCTCCGCGCGGGCGTGATTCGAGCGGACCTCCGTGATCTCGACTCGCGCGCGGGCGTCGGGTAGCACGCCGTCGACCATCACGATGAAGCCGTCCTCGGTCCGGCCGACGCCGGCGCCGCTCTCGTGGATGTCGGTCACGTCGACGACGACCTCCTCTTTGGGCTTGACGGGCTGGGTCTTCAGATCGCTGATCGGCTGGCTGTAGTGATTGCACCACTCCTTGCCGCCTCGGTCGCCGTAGTGCTGGCACCCCATACCTTCGATGCGCTCCGAGAAGCTCGGGCAGTCGTCCGCCAGTGGACAGTCGGCCATGCTATGGGGTATTCGACCCCTGAAGTAAACGCTTGCGACTGGTTGGGCCGCCGTCGCCGGCCCGCTGCGGGCGGCCCCGGCGCTCGCGTCAATCCCTGGCCGCGCGGCGGCGTCATTTGCGTGGACAGCCGGGCGCCATCCCGGCGGACCGCCGAGCGTCACCCGGCCGGATTACCGAGCGTCATCCGGCCGGATCGCCGAGCGTCATCCGGCCGGACCGCCGGGCGGCTGCCCGGTCGGACCGGTCCGGGGATCGGGCCGTTCGTCCAGCGTCACCTCGATCTCCTGGCGTTCGCCGTCGCGCAGCACCATCAGCGTGACCTCCTCGCCGGGGCTGGTCTCGGTGACGAGGTACGAGGAGAGTTCCTCGCCCGAGGTCACCGGCTGCCCGTCGATCGCGACGATCACGTCACCGCCGACCGGCACGGAAAAGCCCGCCGCGGTCTCGTTCTCGGTCGCGCCGTCCAGCGCCTCGGCCGCCGGGCTATCCTCTGCGGTCCGAACGACGTACAGCCCATCGGTCGCGTTCAGGTCGTTTGCTTCCGCGATCGGCGGCGTGACCGGCGTCGCGGCGATACCGAGGTACGAGTACTCGTACTCGCCGTCCTCGATCAGCGCGGGGACGACCCGATCGATCAGCGTCGCCGAGACCGCGAAGCCGATGTTCTCGGCGCCCTGGGCGGCGATGCCGGCGGTGTTGACGCCGACGACGGTGCCGTCGCAGGTCACCAGCGGGCCGCCGCTGTTGCCCGGGCTGATCGGCGCGTCGGTCTGGACGACGTTGGGGACCGAGTACCCCCGCGTCGTCGGCATCGACCGGTTGACGCCGCTGACGATCCCGTGGGTGATCGTCTCGTCGAGGCCGAAGGGGTTGCCCAGCGCCGCGACGGCGGTGCCGGGGTCGGCCGTCCCGTCGGCGACCGGCAGCGCCTCGGCGGCGTCGGGCGTCTCGGAGATCTCGACCACCGCGAGATCCGAGAGCTCGTCCCGCCCGACCACCTCGCCGGTCCGGGACTCGTCCCCGGCCAGCTGGACGACGACCTCCTCGGCGTCGCCGACGACGTGGGCGTTCGTGACGACGTAGCCCGTTCCGTTCTCGTCGGCCTGGTAGACGAATCCGGAGCCGATCCCGCCGCCGGTCTGGACCGAGACGACCGAGTCGATCGTCCGGTCGTACAGGGCCGCGTAGTCACAGCCGTCGGGCGACTGGGCCGCGGTCGTCGTCTCGTTCGTGCTGTCGTTCGTCCCCGATCCGTTCTCGTTCGTCGCTGTCCCGCTCTCCTGCAGCGCCGTTCCGTCGATCGCCCCCGCCTGGTTGCCGCCCGATCCGCCGCCGTCCGTCGGCGCCGCGATCGCGCCCGCTGCCACCGTTCCGGCGACGACGAGCAGCGCGACGCCGAGCGCGAAGCGTCCCTGTCCCATGCGTGTCGGTGTTCCACGGACTGTCGGAAAGGGGATGCTGCCGGACCGTTGCCGGTTGTCTCGGCCATCCGTCGATCGCTTGCCGATCGGACCGTCTTGCGGGCCGAACCACCGGTTTCAAGCCGATCCCGCGGAACTCACTGAGCGGATGGAACTCGGGCTCGGCTACGCAGTGCTCGCGGCGTTGGTCTGGGGCGGCTACCTGTTCGGTCTCAAGCAGTACTTCGAGGGCTACCCCGCGACGACGCTGACGGTCTGCGTCAACGCCTTCGCGATCGCGTTCTACCTCCCCGTGACCCTGCGGGCGCTCTCGAACGGCGCCGGATCGACGCTCGCGGAACTGGGCGCCCTCGACGTGGGCGTCGTCGCGCTGACGGTCTGCGCGACGGCGGTCGCGTTCGTCCTCTTTCTGTCCGCGATCGCGGAGGGCGACGTCTCCTACGTCACGCCGATCAACAAGATCGTCCCCGCGCTAGTCGTCCCGATCGAGGTGCTCGCGCTGGGCGAGGTGCTGACGCCGCTGCAACTTCTCGGCGTCGTCGTCGCCACCTCGGCGATCTACGTGGCGAACTACCGCGCCGGCGGGCTGCTGGACCCGTTCCGGCGGATCGCCCGCTCGCGGCCGGCCCAGCTCGCGCTGCTGTCGGCCGCGCTGTACGCCGTCAGCGACGTCGGGAAGCGTGTCGCCCTGCAGGAGCTCGCCATTCCGACGGCGCTGTGGGTGCCGGTGTTGCTCGGCGGCATCCTCCTCGTGTTGCTGGTGCCGGCGGTACGGGAGCGCCCGGACGCGATGCGGGCCGACCTCCCGAAGTTCGCCGCCGCGGGCGCGTTCGTCGCGACGGGCGAGCACGTCACCTCCCTGGCCTTCTCGCTGGTGCCCGCCAGCGTCGCCTCGCCGATCATCAACACACAGGCGATCCTCGTCGTCCTGCTCGGCGGCGTCGTGCTCGGCGAAGAGCACTTCCGCGTGCGCGTCGCCGCGGCGGTGCTGGCGGTCGCCGGCGTAACGCTGATCGCGCTCTGATGGCCGGGTACGGAGCTCGGGAGCGTCGACAGTTTGATGTGACAGCCTGCTAACCGCTCGTACGATGGGACGCCTCTCCGATCACCTCGAAACGGGCGCCGGCGCGGTCGGCGACCTCGCGCCGCTGGCGCTCGTCCCGGTCGCGCTGTCGCTGCTGGACGTCGACGCGATCCGAAACGTGCTGGCTTACGACGGCTGGCACGTCGGCCTGAAGTTCGGCATCCCCGTGCCGTCGGTCGACCTCTGGACCGTCGTCGATCCGCCGGATGCCGACGTCGCCGGCGGGACGAACTTTCACTGGGAGGCCGGGACGACGGACCTGCTCGCCGTCGCGACCGGCGGCGCCGACGCGCTGGCTCTCGCGGCGGGGTCGGCGTTAGTCGGCCTGCTCCTCGAAGCGGTTCTGGTTGCGGGCTATCTCGGGAGCATCCGCGAGTATCTCACGACCGGGAGCTACGGGTTCGTCCGGAATCTCCGGCGGTACGCGGGGCGGATCGTCGGACTCTACCTGCTGGGGTTCGCCGTCTTCGTCGCCGCGGTGCCCGTCTTCGTCGTCGCGCCGCCGCTGATCGTTCCGGGCGTCGTCGGCTTTCTCGTCGCGCTGTACCTGCTGTGGGCGACGCCGTACCTCATCGTGGTCTCGGACTGCTCGCTCGGCGAGGGACTGGTCGAGAGCTATCGCCTCGCGGTCGCCGGCGGGCCGCACTTCCGGTTCACGATCGGCTACCTCGTGACGATCCTCGCGCTCTCCGCGCCCGCGTCGCTGGTCGTCGCGAACGCCGGCCCGCTCGGGCTGCTGGTCGGACTCGTCGCCGTCGGGCCGCTCGGCGTGGCGCTGAACGCCGCGGTCGTGGACTTCGTAATGGAGCTGGTCGGTGATCGGGACGACGCGAGTCGAAGTTCGATCGATCGACGAGGTCACGGTGCGGACGACGCTCCGTTCTGAGGCGCTCTCTGGAAAATCGTAGTAGGGCGCTCTTCTGAAGCTCTTCTCTGGGCTCTCGACCGAACTGGCCGGGGCGCGGGGTTCGTGCTGGTCGCACGTTCGGAGTGTGGGCTGGAAACTCTTCGTGCCGGTATCGCCGCAGTAACAGCGCCGAGTCCCCGACCCCGTTCCACGTCGCTTATACTCCACCCGCGACGAGAGTCTCGCATGGCAAACGACGAGCTCATCACCGCCTTGCGCGACGCCGACGCCGTCCAGTACGGGGAGTTCGAGCTCTCCCACGGCGGTACCAGCGAGTACTACGTCGACAAGTACCTGTTCGAGACCGACCCTCACTGCCTCGGCCTGATCGCCGAGGCGTTCGCCGAGCGCCTCGGGGACGACAAGCTCGCCGGCGTCGCGCTCGGCGCGGTCCCGCTGGTCGCGGTGACGAGCGTCGAGACGGGGCTGCCGTACGTCATCGCGCGCAAGCAGAAAAAGGAGTACGGCACCGCGAACCTGATCGAGGGCGAGTTAGCGGACGGCGAGGAGGTCGTCGTTCTCGAAGACATCGCGACGACGGGCCAGAGCGCGGTCGACGCCGTCGAGGCGCTGCGCGAGGCCGGCGCCGAGGTCAACCGCGCGCTGGTCGTCGTCGACCGGCAGGAGGGCGGCGCGGAGAACCTCGCCGAGGTCGGCGTCGAGCTGGAATCGCTCGTCACGGCCGAGGAACTGCTCGCAGACGAGCGGTAACTACCGCATACCTACCGAGTAGCGACCGGATTACTACACACCATCCCGCCCTTTCTCGATACGAGCGACGGTGGTGTAGCAGCGAACACACGGTCCCTCCAGGACCGTACCGCAGGTGCGAGTCCTGCCCGTCGCACTTCCCCTACCCGAGGTCCCGCGGCGGCATCCGGCGCCGCCGGCCGGTCCCCGGATCACAATCCTTTTAGCCGGCCCCGCAGTACTCTCGGAGCACGATGGCAGGTGTCTGCTTTACAGCGGGGCTCGCCCCCACTCATTAGCCACTCCAGACATCTGTCCGTTTTCCCGCTGGCGTCCACCGGCCAGCCGGAGGTATATCAATGTCACAGGAAGCAGACTCACAGGACCAGATCGCGGTAGTGCTACCGGACGGCTCCGAGCTCGAAGTCCCGCGCGGGGCGACCCTCGAGGATGTCGCCTTCGAGATCGGTCCCGGGCTCGGCCGGGACACCGTCGGCGGCAGGATCGACGGCGAACTCGTCGGCAAGGAGGTCCCCGTCACCGAGGATCGCGCCGAGATCGAACTCGTCACGTCCGACAGCGACGAGTACGTGCGCGTGCTTCGCCACACCGCCTCGCACTGCCTCGCCCAGGCCGTCCAGCGCCTCTACGACGACGTCGAACTGGCGATCGGCCCGCCGACCGACGAGGGCTTTTACTACGACTTCGACGACCTCGATGTCGACGAGGACGACCTCGAGGAGATCCTCGCGGAGATGGAGGAGATCATCGAGGCCGACTACGAGGTCGAGTACGAGCAGGTCTCGATCGACGAGGCCCGCGAGCGCCTGGCCGACCAGCCCTACAAGCTGGAACTGCTCGACGAGCTCGCCGAGGAGGACGAGACCGTCTCGTTCTACAGCCAGGGCGAGTGGGAGGACCTCTGTAAGGGACCCCACGTCGACTCGACGGGCGAGATCGGCGCCGTCGACCTGCTGGAGATCGCCGCCGCGTACTGGCGCGGCGACGAGGAAAACCCGATGCAGACCCGGATCTACGGCACCGCCTTCGAGTCCGAGGACGATCTGGAGGCGTTCAAGGAGCGCCGACGCGAGGCTGAGCGACGCGACCATCGGAAGATCGGCTCGGAGATGGACCTGTTCTCGATCCAGGACGTCACCGGCCCCGGCCTGCCCCTGTATCACCCAGCGGGCAAGACCATCCTCCGCGAACTCGAATCGTTCGTCGAGTCGCTGAACCTCGACGCCGGCTACGAGTACGTCGAGACGCCCCACGTGTTCAAGACCGACCTCTGGAAGGAGAGCGGGCACTACGAGAACTACCAGGACGACATGTTCGTCTTCGACGTCGACGACGACGAGTACGGGCTCAAGCCGATGAACTGCCCGGGCCACGCGACCATCTTCGACGACAGCTCCTGGTCGTATCGCGATCTGCCGATGCGGTACGCCGAGAACGGGAAGGTCTACCGCAAGGAACAGCGCGGCGAGCTCTCGGGGCTCTCGCGAGTGTGGGCCTTTACCATCGACGACGGCCACCTGTTCGTCCGCCCCGACCAGATCGAGCGCGAGGTCGAACAGACCATGGACATGATCGACGAGGTGCTCTCGACGTTCGATCTCGATTACGACGTCGCGCTGGCGACCCGGCCCGAGAAGAGCGTCGGCTCCGACGAGATCTGGGAGCGCGCCGAGTCCCAGCTCCGGGACGTGCTCGACCGCCGCAACCTCGACTACGAGGTCGAGGAGGGCGACGGCGCGTTCTACGGGCCGAAGATCGACTTCGGCTTCGAGGACGCCATCGGGCGTCGCTGGGACGGCCCAACCGTCCAGTTGGACTTCAACATGCCCGAGCGCTTCGACCTGAGCTACGTCGGCGAGGACAACGAGTCCCACAAGCCGGTGATGATCCACCGCGCGCTGTACGGCAGCTACGAGCGGTTCTTCATGGTGCTGATCGAGCACTACGCCGGCAACTTCCCGCTCTGGCTCGCCCCCGAGCAGGTGCGCGTGCTGCCGATCAGCGACGACAACCTCGGCTACGCCCACCGCGTGAAAAACGAGTTCGACGAGTTCCGCGTCGAGGTCGATGATCGAGACTCGACGATCGAGCGCAAGATCCGCGCGGCCCACGAGGATCGGGTGCCGTACATGATCGTCGTCGGCGACGACGAGGAAGAGGACGGCAACATCTCGGTGCGCGACCGCTTCGAGGACCAGGAGTACGACGTCGAGATCGGGGACTTCCGCGACCACCTCCGGAGCGAGCGCTCGGAGAAGCGGACCGAACCGGACTTCTTGCAGGACTGAGCGGCGGCGTCGCCCCGGCACCGTCGACTCGCCGTTTCGGCGATCGGCTACCGGCGCCTAAAACAGCGTGACCGCGCCGCCCAGGATCACCAGCGTCACCAGCAACCGGCCCAGGCTGCCGGCGAACGTCGCGGCGGCGAACTTCGCGTAGTCCTCCTCGAGGATGGCGAAGGCGTAGATCGAGATCGTATCCGGGAAGAAGGGCACGCAGAGCGCCAGCGCCATTCCGGCGTACCCGTACTTGCGAGCGATTTCGACCGTTCGGTTCTCGGACCACTCGACGACGTCGAACCGGGACCGACGAAGCCAGCGCACGACGGGACCGGCCTCCTTGGCCTCCTGGCCGATGTGAAAGGCAAAGAGGCTTCCCAGCGCCTTCCCGGTCGCGCTGACCAGCATGATGAGCCCGATGCTCGTCCACCCGGGGAGTCCGAGGTCCAGCGGCGCCGCGAGGACGACTTCGCTGGGCCCGGGCAACGCGAAGGCGATGAGAAACGAGTACGTGAAGATGAGGCCGATCCCGGGCCATCCGGTCGCTGTTTCGAACGCCACTTCGGCACCGTCGGCGAACACCGAAACCACTTCGGCGAGCACCACGGGAACCTGAATCGCCGCTGCGAGCACGCGAAATAATCCGTCGAGAACGCTGGTAAACCTTCGTATTTGTTCTCGCCGATCGGCACCTCGCGCCGGCCGAGCGATGCTGGGACGGCGGCGGCGGACGTGCGTCACGCACTTGCACAGGTCCACGCCGGACTCGCACCGAAACCACCATAGTTGTGGAATCGTGCGTATTCGTATGAACCGCGCAGAGAAGGCCGCCCTCCAGCTGCGGGCCGTCTCCGTGCTCCGGATGCTCAAAGAGACCCGCACGTACGACGAACTCGCGGAGCTGACCGGCTTGCCGGCGGGCGATCTCAATCGGTACGTCAACGGACACGTCCTCCCGAGCGACGAGCGGGCCCGCGAAGTGGTCTCGGGCGTCGGTCGCGAGGCGCTGGCCGGCGAGCTCGAACGGCGCGTCACCACCGACGAGGAAGGCTACGTCGACAACTCCGGGGCCGTGTTCGACCAGGCGTTTCTCGACCTGGTCGCGCCGATCGCCGCCGAGGCGTTCGAGTTCGACCGCCCGGACGTCGTGCTGACCGCGGCGACCGACGGCATCACGCTCGCCGCGGCGATGGCCAGCTACTACGGCGTGCGCTGCGCCTACGCCAAGCAGTCCAAGGAGACGGCCGTCGAGGAGTTCATCGAGTCGCGCCAGCGCCTGCAGTCGGGGATCGAGCTCACCTACTACCTGCCGGCGTCGTCGATCGACCCCGGCGAGACGGTGCTGGTCGTCGACGACCTGATCCGCTCGGGGGAAACCCAGGAACTGCTGCTCGACATCGCGGAGCGCGCCGACGCGTCGGTCGGCGGCGTGTTCACGCTGATCGCGGTCGGCAGGGACGGCGTCGAACGCGCCGAGGAGCGCACGGACGCGCCGGTCGGCGCGCTGCTGGAGTTCTAGAGCGGAGCGGCGCCTAGATGACCTGGTGGTCCTCCGGGCCGTCTTCGAGTCGGTGGTGCTGCTCGACGAGGTAGTCCATCAGGGTCTTCGCGGACGCCTCGACGTCCTCGAGCGAGTCAGACTCCGATCCCCTGACCGATACGTCCAGTTCGTACAGCGAGAGCTCGACCGTCGGCGGATGCTCGGCGGCGTCGGCGTCGTCGCCCGCCTCGGCATCCTCGTCGGCCGAAACTGCTTCCTGCTGGGCCATACCGCCCTATTGATCGGGCCCGACACATATACTAACTCATCTCTCGGCGGAGCTATCCGCCCTCGGCGCCGGCCAACAGCGTGTTCACCACCAGCGCGTCGGTGCCCCGACGCAGTCGCTCGGTGACGGCCTGGTCGGAGACCCCCAGCGCGTTGCCCAGTTCGGCCGTCGAACAACTTCTGGGCACGTCGTAGTACCCCCGCTCGACGGCGAGCGTCAGCGCCTCGCGCTGGGAATCGGTGAGTCCGTAGCCCGCCGTCCCGTCGGGATCGTCCGGAGTGTACACCCGACGAACCGACAGTTCCACCCCCGCGTCGCGGAGCCGCGACCGATAGGCCGATAGCGCATCGTGAGTGGGAAATCGGACCTGAAACGCCCAGCTCTCGTTCCTGCCGGTGGCCTGGAGCAACTGGCCGCCCTCCGCGCGGATGCCGTCGATCGCGCGGTCGGTTCGTCGGTCCCACTCGAGCGTGTACAGGCACCGGTCCTCCAGCGTCTGGACCGCCGTCAGCGCCTCGACGGACTCGTGGTCGCGCACGCGACGCTCGAACGCTTCGGCGTCGACGCTCTCGGTCCAGAACGACGGGATCGCGCGCTCACCAGTTGGGACGACCGCTTCGAGCTCTAGCTCCTCGCCCGCTTCGAGTTCGAGGATACGGCCGAGTTCGAACTCGTCACTCCCGAGTCCAAACTCGACGACGACCGTCATGCAGGAGGCCAGAGGTTCCAGGTTCGTATGCGTTGGGCCGAAACAGGTGGAACTGCGGGACGACCGGCGGCATCGACCGTCGTCGCTGTGAACGGAGACGAGGCATCACATCCGTTCGCGCCGAGAGAAGTGCGAGGGATGGGATTCGAACCCATGGACCCCTAAGGGAGCGGATCTTAAGTCCGCCGCCTTTGGCCTAGCTCAGCCACCCTCGCGCGAATGCGGATTGCCGCCTCTCTGGCAAGTGGGTTTCGCTTACCAGTCGACCGACAGCGTCCCGTCGCCGTGGGGGTTCGGGGCGAGCTCCTCGTCGGTGCGCCGGTCGATCACGTGGATACAGCCGTCGCCTTTCTTGGCGGGGCAGACCTCCGCCGCCCGCACGTTGTGGTCGAGTTCGTCCTCGCCGACGTAGTACGACCGGGGCTTTGCCATCTCGCTTTTGAGGTCCATCTCCCAGTTTTTCGAGACCTCCGCGCACTTGCCCGCGCCGAAGCACTTGTTCGCCTCGAAGATGATCTTGTAGGGTTTCTCCTCGACCGGCGGGGCGTCGGCGCTTCCGACGTCGCTCGGTTCCTGAATCTCGGCGTCAAGATCGCTCATTGTTCGTATCTGGGGTCGTTCCGACTTTCAGGTTTCGGTGTTCGGTCGAAAAAGCGTCCGTCCGGTCAGTCGTCGTCGCTGACGACGACGACGTTCCCGGTCTGGGTCGACGCGTCTTCGAGGCCCCAGTTCCACGAGTAGCCGTACGACGACGTCACGTAGTAGTAGGCGGCGCCCATGCAGACGACGCCGCTGACGATGTTGCCGGCCGTGACGATGGTGAGGTTGTACGCCATCCCTTGCCAGGAGACGCCGGCCGCCCCCGGGACGACGACGTTCGCGAGCCCCAGGATGCTCATGTTGGCGATGCTGTGCTCGAACCCGGAGCCGACGAACGCCAGCAGGCACCACCAGACCATGATGAGCTTCGCGACCGGGTTCTCCAGCTGGAAGTTGCTCCAGACCGCGAGCACGACCAGCCAGTTACAGAGGATCGCGCGGGTGAACAGCTCGATCGCGGGAGCGTTCATCTTGTAGCTGCCGACCGACGCGAGCAGCGAGCCGTCGGGGAACACGCCCGCGAGGTACGCCAGCCCGACGATCAGCATCGAGCCCACGAGATTCCCGACCCAGGAGACGCTCCAGACCGTCCCGAGATCGCCCCACGTGGTCCGGTCGGTCAGCGCGCCGACGGACATGATCATCGCGTTGCCCGTAAACAGCTCCGACCCGGCGACGATGACCAGCGACAGCCCGATCCCGAACACCGCGGCCATCACGATGCCCCGGACCGGCTCGAACACCGTCTGGTACAACGACTGGCCGAAGATGAACGTCATCACGACGGCGAAGGCGATGTACACGCCCGCCATCCCGGAGTGGACCAGGTACGCCGGGAGGCTCCTCTTGATGAGCTCGACTTGCGCGGCCGCGGCGTCGCTGATGTCGGTGAGGGAGTCCTCGTACATCCTCAGGCACCCCCCACCGGGATCGCCGAACGGTGACGCATCGTCCAGTTCGCACGGTCGTCGACGGAGGGTCGTTCACCGACCGCGGCTGCCGACCGGCGGGTGATTGAACAAATACCGCTTTTCGAACGCACGCTGTCTATATCAGGACCTTTTTCTGATTTTGATGGCTCAATGTTCATATCTCGCCTGTCTTCTCGAATGAATGGGCAACACGTGCAAACTTATGCCTATCGATCTGAGAAGCCGAAACGGCCAAATTCATACAGTACGAGCCCGGATAACCAGTAATAGCTTCATCAAGACGATTAATGATTGGTCGAACGTCGACCGCCTCGTGGCGACGGCGACCGCCGGCGGTTCGGCCGGATTCCTTCGAACCACCGTCCCGTAGCCGAGAGCGTCGAGGTCCGACCGCTTGGGACCCGGTGTCGGGTCCGACCGAACCCACCTGTCGTTTTCGCTGCACGTCGAAAAAGAGGGTTCGTTTCCGATCGAACGATCAGTCGTCGTCCTGGGAGGCCGCGGTGCCGGCGCCGACGTTCATCGCGACGTTGTCCTCCATGCTCCACTCGTACTCGATGCCGTACGAGGTGGAGATGTAGTAGTAGACGGCGCCCAGGCAGAACACGCCGCTGGCGACGTTACCTGCCGTGACGATCGCGATGTTGTACGCCATGCCCGACCACGAGACCGCCGGGTCCGCGATCGGCAGGAGGTTCGCCGACGTCAGGATCGCCATGTTGGCGATGCTGTGCTCGAAGCCGGCGCCGATGAACACCAGCAGACACCAGAAGATCATGATGAGCTTCGCGACCGGGTTCTCCAGGCGGAAGTTACACCACACGGCGAGGACGATCAGCCAGTTGCAAAGCATCGCCCGCAGGAACAGCTCCAGGGGCGCCATGGTCATCTTGGCGGCGCCGATGGCCGCGAACGGTTCGGTGGGGAGCGTCCCCGATCCGACGAGCATCGCGGCGATGATCACCGAGCCGATCAGGTTGCCGATCCACGACCACGCCCAGACCTTCAGCGTCGCGCCCGCGGGTACGCGGCCGGTGAGCTGTCCGATCGTCATGATCATGGCGTTACCGGTGAACAGCTCCGAGCCCGCCATGATGACCAGCGACAGCGCGATCCCGAAGCTGGCGCCCATCACGATGCCCTGGAACGGCTCGAACTGGGTCCCCATGAGATCGCCCGCGAAGATGAACGCGATCGCGACCCCGAAGCCGAGGTACGCGCCGGCCAGCGCCGAGTGCGCGAGGTACGCCAGCAAGCGTTTATTGATCAGCTCCATCTGCGCGGCCGCCGCGCCCGAGACGTCCTCGATGGTTTCGCTGTACATAGCTAGTACCACCCCGCTACGATCGATCCGCAACGAGTTGCAGTTGACGCCCGTACGCTACTTCCTACATTAGCAGTCGTTTCGGTCATTTGTGTCCGGTTTGGAGAATCAATTGAGAACATATAACTCTAATCCTTGGATGGTTGTCTTCACCTTAACCACTATTATGCCACAAAGGGGCTATTTTGAGTCTTGGCCCTTCCTCCCGGGGGAGCGTCCAGCATATAGCAACCGATCGAGGTTTCGACGCCGAAATCCGGACCGTACCGACGCCAGCGAAGTACGCCGAGAGTAGCCGTGAGCGCTCTCGAAACAGCTGAGCCCAGTTCGTTGTGCAGTAGCAAGCTCCCGATCTGATCGGGACGAGACGCCGATGTCGTCCTCAGATACGTGCGGAGATCGTCCACCCAGGGGGTGTTAAATTGGGCGTGTGGCCTAATATATTCTATTTTCCCTAGTGGTCTTACACCGATATCAGGAGAATACTTTAATATGTCCTCTGCAACCTCACGGATGGGAAATGATCCCTCGCAACGAGATCAACGACAAGTCGGAGACGCGCAGCAAGATCCTCGCGGCCAAAGAGGAGAAAGGAATGACGTTCTCGGATATCGCCGACCAGGTCGGCGGCGACAAGACGTTCCTCGCGTCGGCGACCTACGACGCCGCGAGCATGACCAAAGACGACGCGATGGCGTTCGCGGAGGTGCTCGACCTCGGTCGCGACGTCGTCGAGGAGCTCCAGAAGCCGCCGATGAAGGGCCAGGGCGAGCCGACGATCCCGTCGGACCCGTGTCTCTACCGCTTCTACGAGGTCCCGCAGGTGTACGGCCCGGCGATGAAGGCGCTCATCCACGAGGAATTCGGCGACGGCATCATGAGCGCCATCGACTTCGAGGTCAGCGTGGACAAGGATCCTCACCCGGAGGGCGACCACGTCGTGATCACGTACGACGGGAAGTTCCTCCCCTACAAGCGCTGGTAGACGCCGCCGCGCGGTAGCCGACCTCTTCTTCGGATTCTGTCGACGCCGGCAGTACGGCGACGAGCGTCGACCGTCCACCGGAGAGCAAATCGCACTCAGACGTGGTCGGGCCGAGGGAGTGCGATCGAAATGACGTTCCCGCAAGAGTCGTTTTCGGCGAAGGAGAGATCGCCCCCGAGAGCCGACACGCACGCTTGCATGAGTGGGAGGCCGACGCCGCTGCCGTGCTGCGTGCTGCTCGGTTCGAAGTCGTCGCCGAGAACGTCGATTTCGACGTCCGGAATAGGGGTTGCCTCGTCGACAACGCGGACGACGCCCTGGTCAGTCCCGTGATCAGCCGTGACGGTGACGGTCACGGAGGAGTGTTCGTCGTCGTTGTGTTCGATCGCGTTTTCGACGGCGTGGGCGAGCGCGTAGCGGACGCTGGGATCGGCAACCACGCGAACGTCACTCTCGACGACGATGTCGATGTCGGCAGCTGGATACGCAGTCCGCATCTCGTCGAGGACCGACCTGGTGACCCGAGGGAGGTTCATCAGTGTGCGTTGGGTCGCACCGGGATCGCCGATCTCCTCTAACGTGGTGACGGAATCGCTTATTCCCTGGATATCGGTTGTCGCTTCCAGAATCGCCTCGACGCTCTCCCGCGTTGTGTCGTCCTCGGCGACCGTTTCGAGCAGTTCAGCGTGGCCCTGAACGACGTTAATCTTGTTTCGGAGATTGTGGCGGATGATTCGATGAAGCAACTGGATGCGCCGCTTCCGATCCTGATACCCCGTGCTCTCGGAGACCTCGGCTATCACGAAGTCTCGTCCGCCGATCGTCGTCGCGTTGAGCGTCACGCTGATCCACTGGAGATCTCCGTTCGCACGCTCGATCTGCCAGTCGAACTGCTGGGGATTCCCGTCGGCAGCAGCCTGAACTCTTCGAACCGCCTCTTCCTGGGAAAAATCGCGTGACGGGGCGGTGTAATCGCCCACTTCCATGTCTCGTAGTTCGACCGCCGAGTACCCGTATAGCTGCTCTAACCGCTCGTTGACGTCGACGACCGCTCCCGTTTCGGGATCGTGAACGGTGATCCCGACCTCCAAATCGTCGAACATCGGCGGGAGGACCGACTGACGGGTACTAATCACGTACTGACCGAACGTATCGAATTCGCTTAATTATAGCTCCAAAATTATTAGGCGCATGCACGTGTCAACGTCCCACACGCGAGGGCGACCGCTCGTCCGGGGCGATACACGACAGCCGAAAATCAGTTCGACCGGGCTTCAGAGTCAGTCTACTCGCTCCGCGTCGGAATCGTCGCCGGGTCGGGCTGAGAGGAGTTCAGCAGCGCGACGTAGAGGCGGCCGTTCTCGCGGTGCCAGCCGGTCTCTAGCGCGAGGTGGCCGAGCACGAACAGCCCCAGCACGAGCCAGTGGATCGGCGTCATCTCCAGGTGGGGATGGATCATCGGCAGTCCGCCCATCATCGCGGAGATGCCGTTGTAGATGCCGGCGTACACCGCGACGGCGGGCAGCAGGGACAGCGGAATCGCGACCGCGCGGGCCAGCGGCGACAGCGACGCCTGCTCGACGAGCGTCCTCGTCCCGCGTAGCGCCGAGAGCACGACGATCGCGGTCAGGAACACGCCCGTCCCCGGACCGGTCAGGCTCTTGCCGGTGAGCCGAGCGAACAGCACGCCGGCGGCGACCGCCGCGAGGACGCCGACGCCGAACGTGAGGACCTTCGACCCGGCGCTCGTCTTGGCCTTCTTCGGCGGGATCTTCTCGACGCGCGAGCCGACCGAGAGGAACATGTACGCCTTGTAGAACCCGTGGACGATCAGGTGCGTGACGGCCGCGGCGAAGAAGCCGAGGCCGCACTGCAGGATCATAAAGCCCATCTGGGCCACGGTCGAGCAGCCGAGCCGGCCCTTCGCGGAGGGCTTGACCAGCATCCACGCCTGCGCGAGCACGGCGCTGACTGCGCCGGCGACGACGACCACGAGCATGATCGCAGCGTCGCCGGCGAACACGGGCGCCAGCCGGCTCAGCAGGACGCCGCCGGCGTTGACGAACCCGGCGTGCATCATCGCGGAGGCCGGCGTCGGCGCGGTCATCGACGACAGCAGCCAGTTGTGGAACGGGAACAGTGCGGACTGGATCATCGCGGCGCTCAGGATCAGTCCGGCGGCGACCGCGGTGGTCGCGGGCGAGAGGCCCTCCACGCTCGCCAGGATTTCCGGGATGGCGGTCTCCCCGGTCGCCGCGCTCAAAACGGCCAGTCCGGCTCCGAGCAGGACGCTCCCGGCGAGGAAGTACCGGCGCGCGAGCCCGCCGGCGGCGTCGGCCTGCGGCCAGTCCCGGACGTGGCCGATCAGGTCGGCCATGATCAGCCCCATCGACGTCCACGCCAAGACAAAGAGGGCGACGTGGTCGGCCGCGGTCAGCAGCATGACGACCAGCGTCAGCAGGAAGACGAGCCCGAAGAAGCGCTCGACGTCGGGATCGGCGGCCATGTACCGGCGCGAGAAGCTGTGGACGATCCCGCTGAAGAAGGCGACCGCCACCCACATGACCGCGGTCAGCCCGTCGACGCGGACGATCCCGTCGATCGCCAGTGCGCCCCCTGGTCCGGCCACCCACGCGGCAACGGCCGCGTTGACAACGAAGAGCGTCCAGACGAGGCGAGTCAATGCGCTCGGCAACCAATTCACACGTTTGGAGGACATCCGTTTCTACTCACCAAATGTCCATTGTATCAGTTAAATCCTCTGTATAAGTCCAACAGAGATCGTTTAATCCCTAAAACAGAGCTATATGCGGGCAAACTATGTTCGTACGTTCAGTTTTCTGTGCGCTCGGTGATGCGCGTGCGCCCCCGTCGAGAAACTGTCATCGGAGCACGGCCCAAACGGTCGGTTCTCAGTCCGCGGACGCGGGCGTCGCGGCGGCGGTCGAGACGTCCCGTTCGGACTCCCACTCGAGGTCCCCCCGGTAGTGGAACGTCTCGTTCCCCCGTTCGGGGTCCAGCACGGTCAGTTTCAGCCAGCCGTTGTCGAAGAGCTGGCGGACCTCCACGTTCTCGCGGAGGATCCGCTCGACGCGCTCGACGGGCGCCTGGATGAGCGTCGTCAGGCGCAGCGGCGAGTGGTACGCCTCGCCGGCGTCGTCGTGGAGCGACTGGAACGGCAGCCCCATCCGGACGTCGCCGCCGTTGCCCTGGTAGACGCCGACTTTCCCGACCGGATTGTGCGTGACCTTCGTGCCGCTCCCGTAGACGTCGTTGTCGACCGTCGAGAAGTAGTACTGGGCGCTGATCATCTGTACGACCACCAGTGGCCCGACCATGATGTTCTCCAGGGCGTCGCCGTCGGGGTCGGCCGCCCAGTCGTACGTGTGGAGGAAGGCGCGCCCGTCGAGGTCGGCGTCGCTGGTTAGCTCGCGGCGCCCTACGACGAATCCGGCGTTGCCCGAGAGGCCGATCTCCGGTCGGGGCTCGGCCCAGTCGGCCGCGCGGCGTTCCGTCTCGCGGGCGCTCTCGGCCGGCACTTCGCCGTCGATCGTCTCGACGCGCTCGGCGGTCGCACCCTCACGGGCCGTCTCGAGGTCCGCTTCGAGCCGATCGAAGACGTCGGGATGGCGCTCCCGAGCACTCTCGTCGGCGAACAGCGTGATCTCGTCGGTCGTTGTATTGTGCTCGGCGGCGACGAACATCGTCTCCTCGGGGATCTCGTGGCCGCGCTCGCGCAGGTTCGCGCGGACTGCGGGATCGTTGCAGATCTCGGCCAGCGCGCGAGCGTTCGGGACGCCGGAGCTGCCGGCGCAGGCGCCGCAGTCGATGCTAGACTCGTAGGGGTTGTTCACCGTCTGGCTGGCGTGGCCGGCGAACACGACGACCGGCGCGAACTCGTCCCAGCCCATCAGGTCGAACGCGGCCTCGGCGTAGTAGGCGCGCTGCTCGGTCGAGATCCCCTGCGGGAGGTCGTGCTCGGGTTCGAGCGCGAGCGCGTGCTCCGCGGCGTCCTCCCGGGTCGCTCCGTCCGTAGCGGGCGACGCGCTCCCCGGTTCCGATCCGTCCACCTCCGCCTCGTCGGGATGGTCGATGCCGGGGTCGCAGAACTCTTCGTCACGGGGTGCGCCCGCGTTCTCTCCGAGATCGTACATCCGCGAGGGCAGCAGGGTCCGGGCGGTCAGCGCCGCGCCGAAGAACCCGCCGGCCCCCTCGACGAAGCCGAACGCGCCCGCGACGTCGTTCTTGAGCGACTTCATCAGCTTGTGGCCCGCGTGAGACAGTGAGCTCCAGCGATCGTGACGCTCCGCGGGGTCGTCCGCCGTCGGCCGCTCGTCGACGCGGTGCTTCGGATCCACCATCACCGGACAGGAGTCGGTCGAGACGTGCTCGCCGTACTCCTCGTGTCTGATCGGGATGCCGAAGAACCCGGCGTACCCGTGGGTCTCGTAGGGGCCGGCGTCCTCGACGTGGCGACGGATGATCTCCGAGCGAGTGTCGATGCAGAACACGAGCTGGGCGGCCGGCGCTTCGACATCGCCGCCGCTGGACGCCGGCTCCGCGTCGGCGTCGGCTACCGTTTCGCCGCCGTCGGGCGACGCCGTCGCCGCCGCGGCGTCGGCGGCAGACGTTGCCGTCGAGGGATCGGCACCCGTCGGCGTCTCCCCGGCCGTCCCGGGTTCGGCCGGGGATCCCCCGCCCGTCTCGGAATCCGACGTCGACACGCCGACCGACGCGTCGACGGCGTCGATGAGGTCCCGCCGGTAGCTCTCCTCCCAGGCGTCGAGCCAGATCGCGGGCAGCGCCGTCTCGTCGTCGGCATCGCTCGCGGCGTCGGCGTCGGGCGCGATCAGCTCGCCCATGTGCTTGGCGAGGATCAGGCGCACCGCGAGGTAGTCGACCAGCGTGATCGGGTAGGCGTCCTGCCAGGGGTTGTTCTCGTCCTGCTCGCGCTGCTTGATCAGTCCGGTCCAGCCCGGCAGCGCGGCGAGATGGTGCTCGAAAATCTCCTCCCAGCGTTCCTCGGAGTGGTCTGCGAGGACGGCGTACAGCGCCTCCATCGCGGTGTCGGGCAGGTCGCTCAGCCGGTCGCGGTGGAAGGCCGCAACCGGCGTCTCCGCGGCGGGGATGTCGTCATCGTACTTCGCCAGCTGGCTCCAGGCCTCGTAGAACCCCGCCTCCCGGTTCGGCATCGCCCACGCGGTCTCGCCCTGATCGAGGAAGGCGGCGAGCCACTTCGAGAGCAGTCGGTCGAGGGGGTCGTCCTCAGCTTCGCCCGCCACGTCGTCTTCGGCGTCGGCCATCCGATCGAGCAACGTCTCGGGATCGTCCTCGAACCCGGCGGCAGCGAGGCGCTCGGACAGCAGCTCCGGGCCGATTTCGCCGCGCTCCCAGGCCAGCCGGAAGTAGTCGGCAGGGGGGTAGCCGCGGCCGCCGTAGAGCGCTTGTCCGCGCGTCACCGCTTCGTCGAACGGCAGGTCCTCGAATCCCGACAGCGGGTTGGCCGCCACGTCGGCGTACAGCGGCCAGACCCGGCCGATGCTCTCGGCCGCGTTGTCGACGCGAGCGCGCACCGAGTGCGGACCGACAGTGCTCGTATGGTTGTCTTCTCTCATTTACTCTGGACGAACGTAGTCTATCGGATAAGGGTTCTGTATGAATGACGTATTAATCCGCGTACATCCTAAAACACTATTATCGCGAATCGGCGTCCATCTCGATCCGGACGGCGCACGGGAGGGGTTGTTCGCCGGCTCGTCAGGTTTCGGAGCGAAGCGACGACGTCGGCCGAAAAACGGGCGTCGTCAGTCGTCCTCTCCGTCCGAGATCACGGTCACTCGGCCCGTACGGGCACTCGCGACCGATTAATCGTCTGACGGAAGCGGCTCGCCGCTCGGATCGGTCGGCGCGGGGCTCTCGCCGTCGGCGAAGGGGTACCACGACTGCTTGGCGTCGTTGAGACAGGGGTCCTCGTACCCGTCGGCCTCCTCCGGTTCGGCGAGCTCGACCAGTGCCTCCTCGCCGGTAGCCTCGACCCACTGGCGGAACGTCTGGCCCTCCTGGCGGTGGGCGGCGAAAGCCTGGGTGAGGTTCTTGATCAGCCCCGGCACCTCGTCGGCGGGCACGCGCTGGCGGATCCAGTCGATAAAGGTCGGCTCTTCGCCGATGCCGCCGCCGACGCCGACGTCCATCGCCTCGACCATCTCGCCGTCCTTCCGGGCGCGCATCCCCTGGAGGCCGATGTCCGCGGTCATCGCCTGCCCGCAGTCGGCCGTGCAGCCCGAGTAGTGGATCTTGATGCGCTCGACGTCGTCCTGCAAGTCGACGTTCGCGCGGAGCCAGCGCAGCATCCGTGCCATGCGCGCCTTCGTCTCCGTGAGCGCGAGCCCGCAGAACTCCGTCCCCGTACAGGCGACGGCGCCGCGCTGGAACGGGTTCGGCTCCGGCTTGTGAGTTTCCAGCAGCGGCGCGGCGAGCAGGTCGTCGAGATCCTCGTCGGGGACGTCCACGATGATCGGGTTCTGGCGGCGGGTGAGCCGCACCTCGCCCGAGCCGTACTCTTCGGCGAGGTCGGCGAGCTCGAGCGCCTCCCCGGACGTGATCCGGCCGACCGGCACGCTCAGACCGACGTAGTTGCGGCCGTCGGGCTGGTCGTGGACGCCGACGTGGTCGTTCTTTCCGGCTTGAACCGGGCGCCCGGCGTTGTAGGTGTACTCGTCGCGGACGTCCTCGCCGGCCTCCCGGAGCTCGAAGTCGACGTAGTGCTCGTCGAGCACCTTGCGGATCTTGGTCGTGCCCCAGTCGTCGACGAAGAAGCGCGCGCGGTTCTTGTTGCGATTCTCGCGGTTGCCCAGGGCGTGGTACAGCTCGACGAAGCCACGTACCAGCTCGTAGGCGTTGTCGGGCGTGACGAACACGTCGAGTTCGCGGGCCTCGCGCGGTTCGCGACCGCCCAGGCCGCCGCCGACGCGGACGTTGAACCCGCGGACGGCCTCTCCCTCGATCTCCTTTTCGGCGGGTTCGAGCCCGACGTCGTTGATCGAGTCCTGCGCGCAGCCCTCGCAGCAGCCCGTGACGCTGATGTTGAACTTCCGGGGCATGTTCGCGAGCGCGTCGTCGCCCCGCAGGTCCTCCTGCAGGCGGTCGAGCAGCCTCCGCGTCTCGACGAGTTCGTGCTCGTCCTTGCCGGCGACGGGACAGCCAGAGATGTTGCGCATCGTGTCGCCGCCCGCCGAGCGCGTCGTGACGCCGACGGACTCGAGCTTGTCCCAGATCTCGGGGACGTCTTCGAGTTTGAGCCAGTGGAGCTGGATCGACTGACGGGTCGTGAAGTCGATCCAGGCGTCGCCGAACTCGGGATTCTCGACGGGGCCTCTGGCGTACTCGTCGGCGACCTCCGCGATCGCCCGGAGTTGGCCGGGTTCGAGCATCCCGTCGCAGTTGGTGAGCCGCATCATGAAGTAGCTCTCCTGGCCCGAGCGCTGGTGGAACACGCCCCAGAACTTGAACCGGGAGAACCACATGTCCTTCTCGTCCTCGGGGATCGACTCCCAGCCCTCCTCCGCGAACTCGAGGAGCTTCTCGCGCACTTCGTCGCCGTACATTCCGTCCTTCCACTTCTCTTTCTTGTTTGGCATGGTTGGGGGTATCGTCTGTGTCGGCATCGGCGGATGGATTAACCAAACGTCCGCGTTTTCACGTCATTAGGTACTGGATGTTCACTTATAGAAGTGCCTCTTTAACAAATAGTGTTATTCTGGGGATCGCCGGGAGAACGTCGAATGTACTAGGACCTAAATGCTCTTCGAGCGGTTCAACGGCGAATTGATCCGGGCGGGAACGGCGAAAGACTGGACGAACGTCGAACGCGGTCGGTCGGGAAATCGACGGTCGATAGCGGCGGTGCCGGACGCCGTGCGGGCCGCTGCACGCCGCCGAAATTCGGCGCCGGAGCTATCGGAACGTCGGCGTCGCGCGAAGAATGGAGTCGAGACGGCGGTCGCGGTCGTTCGACGGCGGCGTCGTTACTCGTCGTGAACCGTCACGGACTCCAGCAGGACCTCCTCGTTGGGGTTGTCCTGGGCGTCGGTCGGGACGGAGCCGATCTCCTCGACGACGTCCATTCCGTCGGTGACCTTGCCGAACACGGCGTGGCGGCCGTCGAGGTGGGGCTGAGCGGCCAGCGTGATGAAGAACTGCGAGCCGTTCGTGTTCGGGCCGCTGTTGGCCATCGAGAGCACGCCGGGGCCGTCGTGGGACAGATCGTCGTGGAACTCGTCTTCGAACTCGTAGCCGGGGCCGCCGCGGCCGGTGCCGGTCGGGTCGCCGCCCTGGATCATGAAGTCCTCGATGATCCGGTGGAACTCCACGTCGTTGTACAGCGCGTCGCCCCGCGTCTCGCCGCTCTGGGGGTCCTCCCAGGTCGTCGTCTCGGGTGCGGGCTCGTCGTCCGCGGCGGGGTCGTGCTTCGCGAGGTTGACGAAGTTCTCGACGGTCGTGGGGACCTTCTCGTCGTACAGCTCGACCTCGATGTCGCCGTGCGTCGTGTGCAGCGTTGCGTCGCTCATACCCGTCCGGACGGCCGTCGTACTGAAAAAGGCTTGCAGTGTCGGCGCGAGCCGGAGGACCGGAGCCCGCTGCCACGGGCGCCGAACCGTCCGACTGACAGCTGCGAGATCGAGCGGCACCGCGGCGCATCGGCGCCACTCCGCGCGAGTCGACATCTAACGTCCGTGTACAATTTCGGATTACTCGCGCACCGGAGCAGTTAACCGAGCCGATACGCGCCTGTCGGCTCGGTTAGATCGCGTCTCGGAGCCGCTGTAGCGTCGCCACCGGCGCCTCCGGCGTCTTGACGCCGCGGCGACGCCGATCGGCGGCGATCGCCCGCGAGAAAGCGCCGTTTCGACACACCGCCGCGAAAGCCGGGGTTATTCGTTCCGTTTGGAGCGCACCCTGCGTATAACAAACCGGCTCCCGCGCGTACACTCGATCGAGTACGCCGGACGGCGATCGCCCGGCACCGCACCACTATGTCGAGACACTCTCACGGACGTACGCGTTCCGAACCGACGCCGCAACCGCCCGCAGCCGCCGGGGGTGACTAACCGTGGCGACCGTCGACAACCGCACCGTCCTCCGGAATCTGGAGGGCGACGAGTGCCCCTGGACCGAGGACTGCTCGGGGGAGCTCGAACGCGAGGAGTACAAGGACACCGACGCGCTCGTCTGCCCGGAGTGCGACACCCCGGTCGTCCGGGTCTGGTAGCGAGGTCGAACTTACTCTTCTTCGGCGCCGACGCGACCCGCGAGCCGCGGGATCGGCGTCGTCGCGTCCGCAGGGGGACCGGATCGGCTGTCGGGAATCCCGCCGGACGCCGAACGCCGGTCGGGATGGAGCACCGTCGCCAGCCGTTCGAGCGTGTCGACCAGCCGCGGCCCCGGCCGGTTGACGAACTCGTGGCCGTCCATCGCGTACGCTCGCCCCTTCTCGACGGCGCGCAGGTCGTCCCAGCCGGGTCTCGCGGTCAGGTCGCCGAGATTCTCCCGGGTCTGGTCGAGATCGAACCCGCAGGGCGCCGCGATCAGCACGTCGGGGTCGTGCTCGCGGATCTCGGTCCACTCGCGGGGCCGCGAGCGCGCGCCGGGGTCGGCCAGGCCGTACTCGCCGCCGGCCCACTCGACCAGCTCGGGCACCCAGTGGCCCGCCACCATCACCGGATCCATCCAGTCGAGGATCGCCACGTCGGGGCGCTCGGCGTCCGGAACGTCGGCGGTGGCATCGCGCACGGCGTCGATGCGGGCTTCGAGGTCGGCGATCAGCGCGTCGGCGCGCTCCTCGCGCCCGGTCGCCCGGCCGATCCGCTCGATATCCGCCAGCACGTCGCCGATGCTGTGGGGGTCGGTGGTGAGGATCTCGGGATCGGCGTCGATCCGGTCGACGGCGTCCTCGACGAGCACCGAGTCGACCGCGCAGACGTCGCAGATTCCCTGCGTGACGATCAGGTCCGGATCGGCCCGATCGAGCGCCTCGACGTCGATCTCGTAGACGCCGCCGTGGTCCCGCTCGGCCCGCACGACCTGCTCGTTGATCGCCTCGCTGCTCGCCCCGGCGTCGATCCGCGACCGGTTGATCGACGGCCGTTCGGCGGCTTCGGGCGGCACGTCGCACTCATGGGAGACGCCGACCGGCTCGATCCCCAGCGCGTAGACGATCTCGGTCCCCGAGGGCAGCAGCGAGACGACGTTCATGGGTCGACTCTGGGGCGGCGCGGTGTTAAAGCTGTGTTCGACGGGGCGAAGCGATGCGAGCGTTCTACGACGAGGAACCGAACGCCGACCGGGCGGCGTCCTACACGTCGTACAGCTCGCCGTACTTCTCGGAGACGTGGTCGACGAAGTAGTCCGCCGTCAGCTCCTCGCCGGTCGCCCGCTCGACGAGTTCGTCGGTGGTGTACCGACAGCCCTCGCTGTGGACGTGCTCGGTGAGCCAGTCGTGGATCGGCTCGAACTCGCCCTCGCGGACCAGCTCGTCGACGTCCAGCTCCTCGCGGACGGCGTCGTCGATCTGGGCGGCCAGCACGCTGCCGAGCGTGTACGTCGAGAAGTAGCCGAAGCTGCCGTGGCTCCAGTGGATGTCCTGCAGGCAGCCGTCGGCGTCCGTGTCGGGCCGGATGCCGAGATACTCCTCGTACTTGTCGTTCCAGGCCTCGGGGACGTCTTCGACGTCGAGCTCGCCGCGGATGAGCTGCTTTTCGATCTCGAAGCGCACCACGATGTGCATGTGGTAGGTCAGCTCGTCCGCCTCGACGCGGATCAGGTTGTCGTCGTACACCTGATTGGCGGCTTCGTAGGCTTCCTCGACGGTGACGTCCTCGAGCTGCGGGAACTGCTCTTGCATCGCCGGCAGCATCAGCTCCCAGAACGCGCGGCTGCGTCCGACGTGGTTCTCCCAGAACCGGGACTGTGACTCGTGGACCGAGAGGTCGCGGGACTCGCCCAGCGGCGTCCCGTAGTGCTCGTCGGGCAGGCCCTGGGTGTAGGTGGCGTGGCCGAACTCGTGGACCGTGCTCAGCAGCGCGCCCATCGGATCCGCCTCGTTGAACCGCGTCGTGATCCGGGCGTCGAACTGCGTTCCCGAGGAGAACGGGTGGGGCGCGGTGTCGAGCCGGCCGCGATCCCAGTCGTAGCCCAGCTCGTCGAGCACGTCGCGCACGAACGCCTCCTGCTTGTCCTCGGGGTACTCACCGGAGAACGCCTCGGTCGCCAGATCGGCGTCCGAATCCGCGACGTCGTCGATCAGGGGCACCAGCTCCTCCTTGAGCCTGGTCAGCACGCGATCCGCGGTGTCGATGTCGAGGTACGGCTCGTACTCCGCGAACAGCACCGCGTAGGGGTCGGCGTCGGGATCGACGTGCTCGGCGTACTCGCGCTTGAGCTCGACCAGCTTTTCGAGCGTGGGCGCGAAGATCGAGAAGTCGTCTTCCTCGCGGGCTTGCTTCCACTTGGGGTGGGCTTCGCTGGTCGTCTTCGAGATCTCCTCGACGAGCTCGGTCGGCACGCTCGTCGCCCGATCGTACTCCCGGCGGACCTCGCGGACGTTCGCCTGCTGGGCGCCGTTCAGATCTGCGGCTTCCAGCGCGTCGAGGTACTCGCCGGTCTCCTCGTCGGTCAACAGCTCGTGGCTCACCGCCGAGAGCGCCGAGAGCTGCTGGGAGCGGGCGCGCGTGCCGCCCTCCGGCATCATCACTTCCTGGTCCCAGTTGAGAATCCCCGCCGCGTTCCGGACGTTCGTCAGTCGCTTGACCGTGCCGAGAAACGCCTCGTACTCCTCGGGCGTCTCCTCTGCAGTCGCGTCTGTTGCCATGGTCGCGAGGTAGACGGCGGCGACGTATCAATCCAACTGTAGCAGAAGATGATTCGAAATTCGGCGACGGAGCGATCGAGGCACCGCCTCGACGCCCCTGCTCGCCACCGCTCGGCGTCGCTCCTACTGGGCCGGCCACCGCTCGGCGACGCCGCGGTAGAGCTCGTAACACCGCTCCAGCACGTCGAGCGAGACCGACTCGTCGGCGGTGTGAGCCTCGCCCGGCTCCGCGGGGCCACAGACTACGCAGGTCGTTCCGGCCTGCGCGAGCCAGCCGGCGTCGGTGGCGTGGGGCTTGGTCACGAGTTCGGGCGTCGTGTCTTGCGCCGCCGCGGCGGCGTCGAGCACCGCCTCGGCGAAGGCGTCGTCGTCGCAGCGCATCGGCGGGAGGTCCTGCTCGATCTCGACGTCGACGCCGGGGATCGACTCGACGCGCTCGATCGGCGCGCGCTCGCCGGGGACGGTGCGCTCGTCGACGGTGACCTCGCAGCCGTCGGGGACGACGTTCCAGGCCGTCCCGCCGTCGATCTCGGTCGCGACGAGGCTCCCCGACAGCTCCTCGCCGGCGACCTCGACGGTCGGCGGCTCGATCGTGCGCAGCTCGTCGACGGCGTCGGTCGCGCGGTAGATCGCGTTCTCGCCCTCCTCGGGACTGCTCGCGTGCGCGCTCGTCCCGCTCGCGCGGATCGTGCTCGCGCGCCGGCCCTTGTGCGCCACCGCCACGTCCGTCACCCCCGGCGCCGAGTAGCCCGTCGAGCCTTCGCCGACGACCGCGTAGTCGGGCGCGAACCCCTCCTCGATCGCCGCGCGGGCGCCGACGCCGCCCTGTTCCTCGCCGGCGAAGCTGGCGAGAACGATCTCTTCCGTCGGATTTGCATCGCGGAACGCCAGTAACATCGCCGCGACGGCGCCTTTCATGTCGGCGCTTCCGCGGCCGTAGAGCCGGCCGTCGCGGCGCTCGACGGCGTACTCCACGTCGGCGTCGGCACCTCCGTCGCCGTCCGCGGTCTCTGGGGCGATCTGCGAGTCGTCCGGCGGCACGACGTCGTGGTGGCCCACGAGCGCCAGCGAGCGGTCGCCGTCGCCCGTGCGCGCGATCACGTTCCCCGCATCGTCGACCCGCACCGACGCCGCCGTCTCCTCGGCCAGCCACTCCGCGATCGCCTCGCCCGCTTCGCGCTCGTCCTCGTGGCTCGGGATCGCGACGAGGTCCGCCGCGAGCCGATCGAGTTCGTTCACGTCCGGAGGTTGACGTTCGCCGGCAAAAATCTGCGGTGACCGGAGACGGACTGTCTCGATGCGACGCCGTCGCCCCCGCGTCGAGAGAGACGGGCCGCACTCTGG